>CEUJ01004421.1_pt1 | contig 13899 bp, 15 predicted proteins | sample 361531 | NCBI WGS metagenome assembly CEUJ01 (sample SAMEA2622842, study PRJEB7988) | marine metagenome | biome: marine biome (ENVO:00000447); feature: marine epipelagic mixed layer (ENVO:xxxxxxxxx); material: "saline water (ENVO:00002010), including plankton (ENVO:xxxxxxxx)" | depth 140 m | reverse complement strand
GAATTTGCTGGACCAGAAAAAGGCTTTTTTGATTTTGGAGCCGTATACACAGCAACAATTTTAGCCACTGCTTTAGCATGTTTTATTATGGCTTTTTACGGTAAAACCTGGCCAATCGGTCTAGCACCCGGAATGGGAATTAATGCATTTGTTGCATTTGGAGTATGTGCGGGGATGGGTTACACACCTCAACAAGCTTTAGGAGCTGTACTTGTGGCTGGTGTATTATTTTTAATTATTTCATTAACTCCAATAAGAGCTTGGTTAATTAATTCGATACCTAAAAGTCTCAAACTTGGGATTGGAGCAGGTATAGGATTATTTTTAGCTATTATCGGTCTACAAATAATGGAAGTTGTGGTTGATAATCCAGTAACATTAGTTCAATTAGGTGATTTAAGTAATCCACTTGTTCTTTTAGGATGTGCAACTTTTATTGCAATAATTGTTTTAGAAAAAATGAATGTTAAAGGTAATATCATTATTGGTATTTTAGTATTCAGTATTATTGCTTGGGCGACTGGTCTTGCAAAATTTAATGGAATAGCAAGTTCACCCCCACCAATGACATATTTATTTGAATTCGATCTTTCTGCTGCGATGACTGCTGGGATGTCTACAGTAATATTCACATTATTATTTATCGATTTTTTCGATACTGCAGGAACATTAACTTCTGTTGCTAATGTTGCAGGTAAAGTCGATAAAAATGGGAAAGTGCAAGATATCAATAAAGCAATGTTGTCAGATAGTGTTGGTACAGTAGCTGGTGCAGTAATGGGTACTACGACAGTTACAAGTTATGTTGAGTCTGGTGCTGGAGTAAAAGCAGGTGGAAAAACTGGAATGACCTCATTAGTAATAGGTTTGTTGTTCCTGGCTTGTATATTTTTTGCACCACTTGCGACTAGTTTACCTAAACAAATTGATGGTGCAGCATTATTATTTGTTTCTGTTCTATTCATTAGAAATATAACTGATATAGAGTGGAACGATATATCGGAGTCAGCTCCCGCAATTCTTGCAATGATAGCTATGCCTCTAACATATAGCATCAGCAACGGTATCGCTTTAGCATTTGTTTCTTATGCATTAATAAAAATATTCACTGGAAAATTTTCTAGCACTTCCCCGGCTATATGGGTGGTCGCTATATTAAGTATTGTGAGTTTTGCAGTAAGTTAAAAAAATTTATAGGGCTAGTTCATCTAGCCCTATTAATTGTGTTTTTTAATTATTTCTTTTATAGATATCTCTTCGTAATGCTCTGTTGGTTGAACGATCCAAGGATCAGAATTTAACCTTACAGGGCAAAAATCAGGCTCGAAAGTAGATGACTTTTTTTTCCATAAACATGCAGTTTTAACCTCTTCAATATAATTTTTTGTTGGACCGTAACTTTTAAGCCATTCTATACTTTTATTTAAAGTAAGTCCTGTGTCTGACAAATCATCTATAAGCAAAACTTTTTTAAAATCTTTATCTGTAGCTAGAGAACTAATTTCTCTTGCAAACATAAGTTGACCCTGCTTATCCTCCATTCCCTCACCCGAATAACTTTGAATTACAATATAAGCTATTGGAAGTTTTAATATTCTTGACAAAATATCAATTATTGGCGCAGCTCCCCGCATTATACCTACTAAAACAGTAGGTTTATAATTGTTGTGGATTTGGATTGCTAATTTTTCAACTATTTGATTGTATTCTTTAAATGAAATTATTAATTTATCAGCCATAAATTCATTTATCATATTAATTAGAATAAAAAAAATTAAATAATTATGAAAATATTTGATTGTTTTATGTATTTCGATGAAGACGTAATATTAGACGTAAGGCTTAACACATTATTTGAAAAAATTGATTATTTTGTAATTGTGGAAAGTAAGTTTACTCATAGGGGTGAAAAAAGAGATTTAAAATTTAATATTAACAATTTTAATAAATTTAAAGATAAAATTATTTACAAAATATATGAGAATGAACCAAGTTTTGTTGAAGAAATAAACGAAAATGATACAGAAGATGAAAAATCAGCAAAATATATTTCAAATGCAATTTTCAGAGAAAATGGACAGCGAAACTTTATTAATGAAGGACTTAAGCTTGCAAATGATGATGATTTTATTTTAATATCTGATGTAGATGAAATTCCTAACCTAAGTCATGTTAATTTTAGCGAATTCAATGAAAAATTGATCTTTTTTAATCAAGAAATGTTCTATTATAAATTTAACCTAAAGTTACCAAATTTAAACTGGGTTGGAAGTAGATGTTGTAAAAAAAAAAATTTAGAATCTCCACAATGGTTAAGAAATATTAAGATAAAAAATTATCCTTTTTACAGAATTGATACTTTCTTCTCCAAAAATAGATATTCTAATATAAAATTTGTAAATAATGGTGGTTGGCATTTCACAAATTTAAAATCCTCTGAACAAATCAGACACAAACTAAAGTCTTATCTCCATCATAGAGAATTTGATTTAGACCCTTTGTCAGTCGAGGAAATAGAAAATCTAATAAAAAACAAAAAAGCTGTTTACGACTTAACTATTGATAAAAGAAGTCAAAAAATGGGTGATGGAAATAAACTTGAAAAATATGATTTGGATAAATTGCCACCTTATATTAATACTAATCTGATAAAATTTAAAGATTGGTTAGATTAACAAAAAAGGACTGATATGAAAGGTTATTGGGTTAGTTTATATTTTAAGATAGATAATCAAGAAAGACTAAAAAAATATTCTGAGTTAGCAACACCTATCATTAAAAGTTATGGAGGTGTACCTTTGATAAGAGGTAGTAAACATAAAACTTTTAGTGGTGATGATTTTATTAGGACTGTTGTGTGGGAATTTCCAAGCTATGCTAAAGCATTAGAATGTCATTCCTCAAAGGAATATCAAGATAGTTGGGAAGTGGCCAAAAAAACAACAAAAAGACACTTTCAAGTAGTTGAGGGATTTAGTACTGAATAGGTTCTGGATCTATGCTTCTCCAAAGATACCACGTAGCAACAGAGCAATAAGGACTAAATCTTTTATTCAATAATTTTACAAATCTTTCAGGTGGTAAATATTTTTTTTTATAATTTTTAGATATAGCTCTTAAAAGACCGATATCTTGCATTGGCCAAATATTTGGTCTGTTATACGTAAAAAGTAAAATCATCTCAGCTGACCATCTTCCTATTTGTTTTAATTGTGATAAATAATTTATAGCTTCCTCATCCGTCATCTTATTTATCAATTTAGGATTGAAGGTTTTAGAGATAGTTTGAGTGGCTAAACTTTTAATTCCTAAAACTTTTTGTCTGCTAAGACCACAGCTTTTTAATTGAGAAAAGGTCAGATTAGAAACCGTTTTTGCACTTACTCTATTATTACACTTTTTTTTAAATTTTAAAAAAACTGATTCTGCTGCAGCAACACTTATTTGTTGACCTATAATACTCTTACATAAAGAGAAAAAAATATCTCTTCTAGTTGTTAAAATAACCTCAGATGGACTTTGATAATTTTTAATTAATTTTAAAATAACTTTATCTCTTTTTGATAAATATTTTTTAGCATTATTCCAGTACTTTGGAAATTCAGTCATTTAAAGTCTTTGAGGTAATTATTTTTTTATTATAAATTTCCCTCCTAAAGATTATTAAAGTTGAAATAATCACTAGAAATGCTCCAATCAAAGTTTTTACGGTTGGTATCTCGTTCCATATAAAGTAACCAAATATTATTGCAAAAACTAAAGCCAAATATTTAAGAGGAGTAACAAGTGAAACTTCTGAATATTTATAAGATTGACTTAACCATAAATTTGCTACTCCACCAAAAATACCAACTAGCGACAATAAAATAAGATGACTAAAACTTGGCATAACCCATCCGTATGGGATAGTAAAAAAACTCAATAAAGTTATAGACAGAGAAAAATAGAATGAAATTAGCCAAACTGGCTCTGTTGTAGAAAGCTGCCTTATTGTAATCGCTACATAGGAGAGCCCTAAACAAAATATTATAGGAAACATGTAATAAATATTTAATTTACTAATTCCTGGTTCAGTAATAATCAAGATACCCAAAAATCCAACAATCACTGCTAGCCATCTAAAAATTCCAACTTTTTCACTCAATAAAAATATCGAAAAGATTGTTGTAAATATTGGTGCAGCAAAAGATATACTTACGACTGTTGCAAGAGGCAATTTTCTTAAAGCGATAAAAATTGCAACTAATGCAATCAAACCTGAAAAACATCTTAAACAATGAAGTCCAGCTCTTTTTGTTACATAAAAATTATGGAGTCTATCTTTAGGAATAACAAAAAAATAAAAAATTATTCCAAAAAATCCTCTAAAAAACAATACTTGTCCGATTGGATAATCAACAGACCATTTAACTATCACATCCATAAGAGAAAAAGCACATATTGATAAAAACATGTACAAAAAACCTAATTGATTTTTACTTAGCATTATGAATAATTTGTAAATTAATTTAATTCATAATCAATGGAAATAGCAGTTTTAGCACTTGGATGTTTTTGGGGGCCGGAAGTTAAATTTAGTGAAATTGATGGAATTATCAAAACAGAGGTTGGGTATTGTGGTGGAAACAGTCCAGCAACAACTTATAAGGAAGTTTGCACAGGAAATACAAATCATGCTGAAGTTGTCAAATTAGAATATGATGAAACTATTATTACATATGAGAAAATTTTACATATTTTTTTTGAGATTCATGACCCAACTACTTTAAATTCACAAGGTCCTGATTTTGGCACGCAATATAGAAGTGAAATTTTTTATTTAAATAATGCTCAAAAAGAAAAAGCTGAAAAAGTTTTAAAAGAATTTAATGAAAAACTATCAGGTAAGATTGTGACTAAAATTTCATTACTTAAGAATTATTGTCCAGCTGAAGAATATCATCAAATGTATTTAAAAAAGAGATAAGATGTCTTTAGTTGAAACTGATTGGCTAGAGAAAAACTTGGATAAAGTTAAAATTATTGATTGTTCATGGCATATGCCCCAAACAAAAAGAATTGGTTTAGAGGAATATAAAATAAAACATATTCCAAACTCAATTTTTTTTGATCTTGATAAGAATTCAAAAAGAGAATCCAACTTACCTCATATGTTGGTAAATTTAAAGGAGTGGGAAATTATTGTTTCAAATATGGGTATTAATAATAATGACCTAGTCGTAATTTATGACAATTCAGATGTATTGAGTGCTTGTAGATGCTGGTACAATTTCATATATTTCGGTCACAGCCCAAAGCTAATAAAAGTATTAAATGGAGGATTTCAAAATTGGGTTCATCAAAATAAAATTACCAATTCTGAGATTCCCAAATTAGTTAAAACTAATTACAGAGCTAATGAAATTAAAAGTTTAGTGAAAACTAAAAATGAAATTAATGAAAATATTATTCATAAAATATTTGAGGTAATAGATGCAAGGAGTGTCGAAAGGTTTAAAGGTGAAGTTAAAGAACCAAGAACTGGACTTAGAAGTGGTAATATTGAAAATTCAACTTGTATTCCATATAACCAATTAATTAATAGTGATAATAAATTTAAAGCTAAAAAAGATTTAATCAAAATTTTTAAGAAAAACTTAAAAGATATCTCTGCAAATAATGTTGTTTTTTCATGTGGATCAGGAGTAACCGCTTGTGTTTTAGCTCTAGCTTATTCCCTGATTAATGATAAGTATTTGCCAAAAATATATGACGGCTCTTGGGCAGAATATGGAAAAATTTAAATGAAAAGATCAACAAAAATTATTACAATTATAACAGTTTTCTTCCTTATAATTATATTGGTTGTAACCGCAAGAACAATGATTGGAAATCATTTTAAAAAAAAATTCAGCAAAGTTCCACCACCAGGAATAATTGTTACAAATGTTACAAGTGAGGAATTTTCAGAAAAATTAGAAACATTTGGTACGGCAATTTCAAGTAAGAGTGAAACTTTTAAAATAAGAAAAGATGAGGTAGTTGAAGAATTTGATTTAAAAAATAAAGTACAAAAAGGTGATTTGATTTTAAAGCTTAAAGGTGGAGACATAATTGCTCCTTTTAGTGGTGTTTTAGGATACACGGGTTTGACAGAAGATATTTTTGTATCTGACAATATATTCATAATAACATTAGATGATAATTCAATAATTTTTTCGGATATTAAAGTACCTGAAAACTATGCTCCATTTTTAAAAAAAGGATTACCCGTTGAAGCAAAAGTATCAAGTTATAAGACTAAAATTTTTAATGGAGAAATTGATTTTATTTCAAGTAGAATTAGTGCAGATACTAGAAGTTTATTATCAAGAGTAAAAATTGATAATAAAAATTTAGAATTATTATCGGGTTCACTATTAGAAATCTCTATTAAATTAGATCTTAGAAATTCACTGAGTGTTCCTGACACAAGTATTATGATGGAAGGTGATAAATCATTTGTTTATAAAGTTTCCCCAGAAAATATAGCAAATAAAACTGAAGTTAAAATTGGATCAAGAGGTGACGGTAAAGTGGAGATAATCTCAGGTTTAAATCTTAATGACCAAATAGTAGCTGAGGGATTAAAGAAAGTTAGACCTAGAGGCAAAATTAAACCTATAAAAAAATAAATGTTTATTACAGAACTAAGTATTAAAAGACCAGCAGTCTCATGGGTAATGTCATTAATTTTGATTATATTTGGCTTATTTGTCTTTTGGAAATTACCTGTAAGAGAACTACCAGATGGTATACAGCCTCCAGTGGTTCAAGTTAAAGTTGACTATCAATCAGCCGCTGCGTCTATAGTTGATCAAGAAGTTACCCAAGTTATGGAAGATGTAATTGGAGGTGCAGAAGGTATAAAAAATATAGACTCAAAATCAGAAAACGGAAGAAGCACTATTAATGTAGAATTTGACACTAGTATTGATTTAGATAATGCAGCTAATGATATTAGAGAGAGAGTTGCACGCGTAGTTGATAACTTGCCATCTGAGTCTGACCCACCTCAGATATTAAAAAGAGCTGCTGGATTTACTACTACAATGTGGTTGTCTCTTTCATCAAAAACATGGAGTGATCTAGAATTAGGAGATTATGCAGAACGATTTTTAATTGATCAGTTTTCAAGTGTCAAAAATGTTGGAAGAATTTTAGTTGGAGGTCTTAGGGAACTAAGTATAAGAGTATGGGTAGATCCAATTAAATTAGCTGCAAATAACCTAACAATTCAAGAAGTTGAGAATGCTTTAAGAGGGGAAAATATCAGACTTCCAGCAGGTACTTTAGAAGCAGATAATATTGATCTAACTTTAAACTTGGATAAGTCATATAACAACATAGAGTCAATCAAACAATTGCCTATAAAAAAATTAACAAATAAAGTAATTTTATTATCTGATGTTGCTAACATAGAGTTTGGTCCGGTTTCAGAAAAAACTTTGTTTAAAGCTCAAACTAAAGATCAAATAAACTTAAAAACAGTTGGAATTGGTATTTATGCCAAAAGTGGAGCATCTACAGTAGAACTTTCAAAAAATGTAAAAAAAAAGATAATAGAAATAAAAAAATCATTACCAGATGAATTAGATCTTAGAGTTTCATTTAATAGAGCTAATTATATAGAAGCTGCGATCGGCGAAGTATATAAAACATTGGTAATTGCTTTCATTTTAGTGGTAATTATTATTTATCTATTTTTAGGTAATTTAAAAGCAGTTGTAGTTCCAGCAATTGCGCTTCCAGTTAGCTTAATAGCATCTTTTTTGGGACTTTATATATTTGGTTTATCAATAAACATATTTGTTCTACTAAGTTTTATTTTAGCCATAGGCATTATTACAGATGATTCCGTCATAATGACTGATGCAATTTACAGAAGAATTGAAAGTGGAGAAAATTCTCTAATAGCTGCATATAAAGGATCAAAACAAATTTCATTTGCTATAATCGCAACAACTTTAATTTTAATTGCTGTTTTTTTACCTTTGATATTTATAGAGGGAATATCAGGAACATTATTTAAAGAGACTGCAATAGCACTTTCTTTTTCAATAATAGTATCCTCTTTTGTAGCACTTACTTTGTCACCAATGTTAGCAAGTAAATTTTTAAAGAAGAGAAATGTAAAAAATAGTTTAGTCAAGAAATTTGAAAAAGTTTTTTTGAGTTTTCTTAATTTTTATAAAGAAACTCTAGATGTAGTTGTTGATAAAACAAAAATCGTAAGTTTTTTTATTATTTCAATAATTTTACTTTCAATTTTATTATTTAGCTTTACAAAAAAAGAATTGTTACCAATGGAAGATAGGGGTGCTTATCTTGTAATTGGTTTTACAGATGAGGGTAGCTCATTTGAATATACTCAGGAAAAAGCTCAAGAAGTTGAGAAAAGATTAATTCCTTTATTGCAAACTGAGGATAGTCCCTACTCAAGGTTTATAATGCGTGTGCCAGGATTTGGAAGTTCTGCTAATTCTTTCAATAGTTTTATAATAATTGCACTTTTAGATGATTGGAAAAATAGAGATAAAGATTCTCAAACAGTTATGAGAGAGGCTATTGGAAAAATTGTTACACTTCCTCAAGCTGTTGCATTTCCCATATCTCCACAATCCATAAGAATCTCTAATTATAACAAACCAGTTCAAATGGTAATTTATGGTAACACCTATGAAGAATTAGAAGAAATTCAGGAAAATATAATTAAGAATCTAAGATCTAACAGAAATTTATCTAGAGTGGAATCAGACTACAATAGAAATAAACCTGAGATCAAGTTAGTTATAAATCAAAATAAAGCAAAAGATCTTGGTGTATCAGCTAAATCTATAGGAAAAACTCTTGAAACATTATACGGTGGAAAACGTGTAACTACATTTAACCGTTTAGGCAAAGAATATCCAATTATTATTCAACAATATTTATTTGATAGACGAAATAAAGATGGTATTTCAAAAATTTTTGTAAGATCAGAAACATCTGGAAAGTTAATTTCACTTATCAACCTAGTTGAGTTTAAAGAGGAAGGATCTGCAAAAGAATTAGCACGCTATAACAGACAAAGAGCAGTAACTATTTCTGCAAATTTAAATGAGGGATATACATTATCTGAAGCAATTTCATATTTAGAAAAAACCATGTCCGAGGCAGCACCCCAAAATCAAATTACTTGGAAAGGTAAATCTGAAGAAATAAAAGAAACTAGTAAAGAGTTATATATAATTTTTGGCCTTGCATTATTAACGGCTTACTTAGTTATGGCTGCAACGTTTAATTCATTTATACATCCTTTTATAATTGTTCTGACAGTTCCACTTGCAATATTTGGTGGATTGGTTTTTATTCTTTTTTTAAACACTTCAATTAATATTTTTTCTCAAATTGCACTTATAATATTGATAGGTATTTCTACAAAAAATAGTATTTTAATTGTTGATTATACTAATCAAATAAGATCTACCGGGAAAAATATTGAAACTGCAGTGAGGGAAGCATGCAACATAAGGTTTAGACCTATAATTATGACCTCTCTAAGCACAATGATTGCAATGTTACCGCTTGTAATTGGTAATATTGGTCCTGGAGCAGGCGAGGCTTCAAGATTAGCTGTAGGAGCTACAATTTTAGGTGGAATGATAATTTCTACATTTTTCACTCTTTATGTTACACCTTCTATGTACTTAGCATTGGCAAAGAATACCCAAAGAATAGATGCTGTTGATATTGAACTAAAAAAACAACTGACTAAAAAATAATAAATTTATTTCTATTTAAAGATCTTTGACAATTATTTAGTTGCTTTTTATAAATCTGAGATTGTTTTTCCACCTTATTTGCTAAAAAAATAACTTTTTTGTTTTTTTTATAGTCTTTATAATTACCCCACCCCTCATGATATGCTAAATATTGTTTGAAAGCATCTTGTAAAGGAATTTTTAGAATTGATTTGGTTTTGTTAGTATACCAACCAATAAAGTCAACACTATCTTTAAATCTAGCTCTTGTCGCAAGTTTATTTCCTGTTTCATTTTTATATTGTTCCCAAGTCCCTTTAACTGCTTGAGAATAACCAAATGAACTTGATGGTCGTTTAAAAGGAATTATTTTGAATATCTTTTGTCGTGGAGGTTTAGCAAGCCAATCAAAATCGGACTCCATTTTAATAAAAGCTAATTGTATATAAATTGGTGTTCCCCACTTTTTTTCAACTTTTTTAGAGTGTTTGTACCATAAATATCTTTCATCAAAAATTTTACAGCCATCTGCAGTATTTTTTGGGATTGAAGAACATGCAGATATTAAAAAAAAAATTAATAATAATATATTTTTATTTAATCCACTAATTGACATTTCTACCTTTTATAAATTGAACCAAATAAAACAATAAAAGAATTATGAAAACTCCAATAAAATTTCCAAATAAATCTTGATACTGAAAACTTCTCTGTGGAATGAAAATATGACAAAACTCTAAAAAAAAAGATACAAAAAACAGGTATGAAAATAAAATTTTGATCTTATTTTTATGAAATGAGAGTAAACCTAACAAAGACAATACTAGAAATGCATAAACATGATTCGAGGAGAAAATGATAAAATCAGATGTAAGATTTGGTTGTTTCTTAATATTTCTATAAAATACCCACCCCAAAATACTTCCAGGATAAAGATATATCAAAATTAATGCTATATTGCATAAATGGAAGGCTGATTTGGTATAAAAAGTTATTTTTTTCATTTTACTAATATTTTTTTTTTATATTAGATTATATTGAAAAAAATGAGTTATTTAATTTTAATTAGGCATGGTCAAAGCATATGGAATCTAGAAAATAAATTTACAGGATGGGTAGATATTGATCTAACAGAAAAAGGAAAATTAGAGGCCAAAAGAGCTGGAGAATTAATAAAAGAAACAAAAATTGAAATTAAGTATTATTATTCATCAATTCAACTTAGAGCTAATAATACTCTTAAAATCATTCAAAAATTTTTAAACGATGAAAAAAAAATTTACAAAGCATGGCAGCTTAATGAACGACATTATGGATCTCTTACCGGTCTAAATAAAGATGAAATAACAAAAAAACTTGGTGAGAAAAAAGTACATCAATTTAGAAGATCTTGGGATCTAAGACCAGATCCTTTAAGTAAAAATAGTAAATTTCATCCCTTAAATATAGATATTTATAAAAACCTCCCTCTTAAAGATATTCCTGATGCAGAATCATTAAAGGATACTTATGATAGAGTAATAGATTTTTTTCGATCTGAGATTAAAGATAAAATTGTAGATGGAAATACAATAATCTCGGCCCATGGAAATTCCTTACGAGCGCTCTGTAAATATCTTTTCAAACTTAATGAAAAAGAAGTTACAAAATTAGAAATACCTACTGGCAATCCATTATTATTAAATATAAGTGAAGATAATAAAATTATTCAATGTAAATATTTAGATCAAGATAGAGCTAAAGATCTTTTAGTTTTTTAAAAACTTCCAAATTAGTTGCATGAAAAAATTTAAGTTTGCTCTCAAATCCATACAACTGTTTTTTTTGAATTAAATCATCCCATACTTCATTAATAGAAAATTTAATAATATTTTTTTTATAAAAAATTGATCTATTTACTATTTGGCATCCTGTATAAATAAAATTTTTATTTTTTTTATTAATAATAAAATTTTCAACTCCAAAATCTCCACTTAAACTTTTGTCAAAACTTAAATCTTTATTGATTAGCAAAAGAATATTTTTTAATTTTTGGGTAAAATAAAATTTTATCATGGTATTTATCTCACTTAAATATTCTTCATTCCAAATAGTATCTGGATTGAAAATTAAAAAATTTTCATCATTTGATTTACTAATTAAATTTAATATACCACCACCTGTATCAAGAATATTATCTCCATCTTCTATAACGTTTATCTCAATACCATAGTTGCTATTTTTTATAAATTCGTTAATTTGATTCTTTAGATAAAAAGAATTTATTAAAATTTTTCTAATTTTAAGTTTAACAATTAAATTTATACAATTATCTAACAAAGTACGATTATTAATTTTTAATAGTGGTTTAGGTGTTTTAAGTGTTATTGGATTAAGTCTTTTTCCAAATCCTGCACAAAGTATTAAAGCTGAATTTAATCTCATTTATTTTAATTTACTAAAAATTTTAAGTAAATCACTTAAGTTTTTAAATTTGTTACTTGATGTTCTAGAATCAATTAAATTCCATGCTTGAGGAATTAATTTAAGATACTTTTTTTTATTATCTCTTATGGCTAATCGAGTAAATATACCAATAATTTTCAAATTTCTTAAAACAGAGATTATCTCAAAGTCATTTGTAAAGTGTTTTTTATTCAAATTTTTTTGAGATAATAAATATGTATTAAATAATTTATTTTTAAAATTTTTAGTTGTTTTAAATCTAACATCATCAATAAGTGAAGCTAAGTCATAAGCTTTGTTTCCTATCAAAGCATCTTGGCTATCTATTACTCCAATTCTTTTTTTTACCATCATTAAATTTGAAACATGAAAATCTCTATGAACAAAAACTTCATTTTTTAAATAAAGTTGTTTTATTAAATTATTGACTATTCTAGAAAATTTTCTTTTAAAAATAAAATATTTTGATTCAGTTAATTTATGTTTTGCATACCATTTTGAAAATAAATTAGCCTCATTAAATAAAGTGTTTCGACTATAAAATGGAATTTTGTAATTCCTTTTTTTAAAGTTTATAATTTTTCTTTGTTTAATTAATTGAATTTTAATCAACAATTTTATTATTTTTTTAAAAATTGTCATTTTATCTATTGCTTTTTTATTTAATAAACTCAAGATTGTTTGATTTCCAAAATCTTTTATTTCTATAAAATTATCTGTGTAATTTTCAGTAACTAGTTGTGGAGCTAAAATTTTATTTTTTAATAATATTTTATTAATTGCATCATAGGTAAGTAAATTAGAATTTTTATTTTTATCAGCATAGACTAAAATTGTGGAAGAATTTTTTTTCTTTTTTCTATAAAAAATTCTATATGATGCATCTCCCTTAAGCTTTTTTAAATTTTTATCAAATTTCATTAAATTTTAATAAATCTATCTCTATAATCATTTTCATATTCAAAATACAACTCGATTACTGATTTCGGTTTTTGTCTAATTATTTTAGGCCACTCAATAAATAAAATTTCTTGATCTTGATTTTCAAATAAATTTAAATCATTTATCTCGTCAGATGAATTAAGTCTATATAAATCAAAATGTTTTATTAAAAGACTATCTATTTGATATTCATTCATTATATTGAATGTGGGGCTTGTTACTTCAGTCAGCTTATTTTTGTATTTAGTTTGTAAGTTATTTATTACAAATCTTACAAAAGAGGTTTTACCAACTCCAATTTCTCCAAATAGCAAATAAATATCACCTTTTTTCAATTTTGAACTAAAATTAATAGCAAATTCCTTTAATTTTTTTTCGGAAGATATATCTACTTTACTACCTTTAGTAGCGATATGCATTTGGTTTAAATGGACCTTCTACTTCCACACTTATATAATCTGCTTGTTCTTTAGATAATTTAGTTAATTTTGCTCCTACTTTTTTTAAATGTAGCATTGCGACTTTTTCATCTAAATGCTTTGGAAGTACATAGACTCTTTTTTCATAATTTTTATAGTTATTCCATAATTCTATTTGAGCTATCACTTGATTAGTAAAAGAGGCACTCATTACAAAACTAGGATGACCAGTCGCACATCCTAAATTAACTAATCTACCTTCGGCTAGTAAAATAATTCTTTTTCTACTTGGTAATTCTATTTCATGAACTTGAGGTTTAACCTCAGTCCAT
>CEUJ01014749.1_pt1 | contig 13907 bp, 19 predicted proteins | sample 361531 | NCBI WGS metagenome assembly CEUJ01 (sample SAMEA2622842, study PRJEB7988) | marine metagenome | biome: marine biome (ENVO:00000447); feature: marine epipelagic mixed layer (ENVO:xxxxxxxxx); material: "saline water (ENVO:00002010), including plankton (ENVO:xxxxxxxx)" | depth 140 m | reverse complement strand
CGTTAGTAACATATTTAACCATTTCCGCATAAGTTGAATCTGTTTTGATGATTGATGCCTTAGGAAATACTTTAGCAAATATAGGTTTTAATTTAGTAGTTGCCTTTCTAGGACCACCTAAAATTATGCGTGTTTGGTTTTCATAGTCACTAACAGCATTAGCTTCAGTTAAAAATTCTGGATTAAATACTACATCAATATTGAATTTATCATTCCATTTATTAGTAGTGCCTGGTACTACAGTAGATTTAATTATAGCTGTTTTAGCTTTACTGTGTTTATCTACAAACGCTAATGCTTCTTCAACTATATCTATATGACATTTACCATCTTTATCCATTGGAGTAGGTAAACAAATAAAAATATGATCACATTGACATACTTCTTCCATAGTAGCATTACATAACATGGCTTGTATATCATATGTCAATACTTTATAGTAATTTTTAAACTTTTGATAAACTGCATTGCCAACAAAACCTTGGCCTATTATTCCTAATTTCATAACTTTATTATTTTATTTCCAAAAACTATATATTCCTTTATCTAATTCGTAATTTTCCCATTTAAATTGTTCCTTCATAGGTTGATGTTTAACCCAATCCCACATTTTAATTAAACCTTCTTTTAAATCTGTTTTATGTTCAAAACCTAATATATCAACGGATTTTTGCCATGTAGGAATAGAATGCTTAACTTCATGTCTAGGTTCTAAAAATTCAATATGCCAGTTAGCTCCAAATATTTCAACTAAAGTATTGGCAGCATCTAATATTGAATGTTCTTTAATACCACCTAAATTAATTATTTCTTTACTTGCTTCTGGTCTTATAGCAGCATTCCATAATGGTTCTAAAGAATCGTCTATATAACTAAATGCTCTGGTTTGTAATCCATCACCAAAAATAGTTATAGGTTTAGCTTTTAAATATTGATACATCCATATGCCTAATACATTTCTATACTTATCCCAAATATTTTGTTTTATACCATAAACATTATGAGGCCTAATAATACACCAATCTAAATTGTGTTGCTCACCTGCTATTTGGATATCCATTTCACAAGCATATTTTGCTACTCCATATGGATCAATTGGTGCTTGTTGTTGTTTTTCATCAAATACACCTCCATAACCATGACCATAAACAGCTAATGTAGACGTAAATACCAGTCTTTTAACGTCATGTTTTATACATTCATTAACTATACGGGCTGTGGCTTTTAAGTTGTTATCATAGTTAAAAGTACGTATAAAAGGCGATAACCCCTCAGCAGCATAAGCAGCAAAATGAAATACATAATCAATTTCATGTAGTTCAAATACATGACTGATATCATCAGTAGCTATATTATTAGTATATAATCTAACTTCATTATGTACATTTTCTATATAACCTCCACTTAAATCATCTATACCTACTACTGAATATTCCGGTTTATTTTCTATAATCCAATCAGCTAATCTACTACCTAATAGACCTGCAACACCTGTTATTAATACTGTTTTATTCATATTTTATACCTTTTATAGTTTTACCTTTTGGGCTATGTGAATTATTTGAAAATAATGAAGGTGGATGACCCCATTTATAATTAAATAATTCAGCAGCTGGTTGTTCAGATTCTTTAAATCTAATCCCTTCTTTACCATTTTTAGTAGCTGAACTACCAAAATGATATAAATGTGCATTATGTGTTCTAGTAAAACCTAATCCCATCAAATCTAATTTTAGGAAAAAATCCCAATCACATATAAATGGAGATTGATACATTACATCAAATCCACCTGCTGCCATATAATACTTCTTATACATAGCAAAAGGAAATATACCTCCATCTACTGTTAATTTATCTTTTTTTATTGATGTTTCATATTTTATAAATTCTTCATATTTAAATTCCTTAGGTGTTCTTCCAAAATCATATTCAGGGAAGTTAAAGATACTAGGACCTGTAGGTTCAATTTGATTTAAAGTTAATACTGATTTTTCCTTTAAGTCATTTAATATAGCTACATCCCAATCCTTACAAAATACATTATCATCATTAACAATAAAAATAATTTCATTATTAGCATTCATTACCCCTAAATTAAGAGCCTGTTGCATACCTTGATTAGTTGCTAAATCAAGTACTAAAATATGTTCAATAAAATCATCTAACACGTCCTTAGATTCTTCTATAAATCCATCTACGGCTACTATAATTTCATTTTCATGTTTTTGTTGTTCAATAGCTGATTTTAAACATAAATGTAAATAATCAGGATTTCTGTATGTAGGTATTATTAAACTAATCATATTTTTTTCCAATTTGTTAATGGTGATAACCAAGCTGTTTCTCCATGAGTAGCATAACCTGGTATAGGTGTTACTAAATATTTTTTATCCATAACTAAATCTAAAAACATTTGAAAATCATTAGGGTGGGTACCTGAAGTATGCTTTCTAAGAGTTTCCTCACAATTTTTTAATGTACTAACCTTAGCTGCAAATGTCATTGTTGTACTATTAGTTATCTTCCAATGTACGGAATCAGTTAAGTATACCCTAGTAGTTTCAGATCTTCCTTCACAATAAGGATTACCTCCTTCATTTGGATCCATATACTTATCTGGGTGGTCATAAAGGGAAACAAAATCAGCACCTAAATCAAACCCCTCTAATAATATTTTTTGGCTACCTGGTTTATGTAAATAATCATTTTCTAAAAAGTAAACTATTTCATCATCATTATAAGTAAGTGCTTCATTAAGGGCTACATTAAAAGTAGCAGCACCATTACCCATTTCTAAATAGGATATTTCAGATCTAGGATGGTATCTTTGAATCATATCATTAGTTTCCGCAGATACATTATCAGCTAAAATAGACCAATTAGCATCTTTAAATTCTTTAGTAGCATTTTTTAAACATGCCTCATTATTTATATAGTCTGGTTTTACTTTATTATAACCAGCATCTGAAATTCTATATATTATTCTCATATTCTTTTTATAATTGTAAATCCATTATTGTAAGTAAATCTATCTACAAGTTCCCATGTACCTCTATTAGCAACTAAAAATTCATATACTGCATCCCAAACACCTTTATTAGGAGTTAGTTCACCATATTTTTCAATTATCCAAGCATTTTCAGAACTTAAAGGCTCACTTTGGTGAGCAAAAGAAGTAGTATCATGGAAGCAAATATATTTTTTAGCTTTATCAGAATGAAGTTCTAATTCCTTAACTAATTGATCATAACAATGCCAGGTATCTATAAATAATAAATCGGTTTTCTCTATTTCGGTTGTAAGAACATCTACCTTATTAAATTTAAATGGTATATTATAAGCCCTAGCTGTATCTTCTAAATCAGTAATAGGATCTTTAGTAGCACCTAACCACTTTTGAGGGTTTTCTAAATCATATAAATACAATCCATTTTTAGGCATTCCAGCTAACCATCCCCAAGCTGATATACAAGTTCTAACTCCCATTTCTGTTATATGGTCTACTTCTTGAGCTAGTTCTACTATTTTAGGTATATGTAGATTAATATCACTATCATTTTGATATAATTCGGATATTTTCTTGTTTAAATCTATTATCATAGTGTGCTGTAGTATTCGTTTTGTTTTTCTTGTCTTTTAATATCCTTAGGATGGTACAATGCTAAACCTTCATTAGCAGGTAATGCTGCATAAGTTTTATAACCTTCTAATACTTCATGTACTTTATTTTTCCATTTAATTTCTGGTTTATTTTTCCAAATGCGCCATTGATAATCAGGCCAATTAACCCATTCTTTATCATTTACATTCCAACCCCATTTATTAATATGTTCAGTAGTTAAACCTTTAACAGTATTAACTCTAGGAACTAAATAAACCTCATTATCTGGGTTTGCTTGTAATATAAAAGGTAAATCATTAATTAAAGATACAGCAGGATATTCATCAGCATCTATTTGAAATATATAATCACCACTACATAATTCTGTTAATTGGTTTTTCCAATCGGCAAAATGGTGTTTGAATACTTTAGCATGATAAGTACAACAATCATCACCTCTTAATTCTGATAAACGGTGCCATACTTCTGGTGTACCGTTTTTCTTATCAAATAAAATAACTATTTCATCTTCCTTTCTTTTATGTTTTAAAAGAAAATTTAATAAATGAGTAATTTCTTTTAACTCATTACAAACTGTAATAGCATAACTAATCTTCATCCCCTCCTGGTAATATTCCAATATATGAAAGTGCATCCATGTAATCACGTTCATGAAATCTTTTAATAGTTTTCATATTTGGTTTATGAGTAATTTTATTTCCTTGTTTATCTTCTTCCGGTTCATCTAACTCTTCAGCTTTAACCGCTGACCAAGACCAATTTTCAGCATCTACACCTTCAGCAAATACCATACCTTTATCTGGTAAATTAATAGTATTAGGTAGCCAAACTAATTCTGTTTCCTTATCTATCCAAGCTAAATCTTTATAAATTTCTGGTAACACTGACATTTGTTCTTCAAAAAATGCCTCTCCCTTTTTCATTAAAGAATTAGTCCAAAAACCACAAGACATACTAAAATAATTAGTTATTTCAGGAGTTACTTCTACTTTATAACATAGATCACCTCCTGATTTAGGGCAATCTATTATTTCATCATATTGTTGCATAATTTAAACTTTAGGTATATTTAATTTAGGTGCCGTTATATTAGGCAAATTTAATTTAATTTCCTTAGCAAATTCAGGTAAATTAGCATCTAATATATTACCAACTAATTCCTTCATTTTATCATATGAATAATTTTCTTTAATAAAATGTCCCTGTCGCTTACCTCCTACAGTAAATTTTTTATAATTATCATAAACATCTTTTAGTGCTTTTTTAGCCTGTCCATAATCTACTCTAAACCATTGGGTTTCCTTCATCAACCATTGATTAGCAGCACTTGCGTCTACATTTTCCAATTTACCACCTAATACAACAGAATATTCAGGTTCTATAAAATCCATATGTCCTGACCATCCAGAAACTATTAATGGTTTTTTAGATAAACACCACTCAGCTAATGGTCTACCAAAACCTTCACCCTTAGTAAAACTAACCATAGCTTTACATTTTGGATGATTATATAATTCATTCATTTGTTTATCTGATAGAGCTCCATTTAAAATATAAACATTCGGTAAATCATGGTCACCAACAACACCTTTAATTTGATGTATTTTATCTAATATTTGTTCTCTACTCATGTAACTATTTTTACCATTAGATGCTTTTAATAGTAATGCCGGTCTATTTTTCTTACCTTTAAATGTTTCAAAAAATATTTTAACCATTTCACCTACATTTTTTCTATCATGACCTAAAGCACCTTGCATCCAATGACCAACAAATAAATAACAAAATGAATCAGGTATAGCACTTAAATCAAGTTCTACTTCCTTACTAGGTAAATGTTTATACACATCATTTTTAACACCTTCAAATACTACATGAATAGGTTTATTAACCTTAAGTATAGTACCAGTTACTCTATTGGTATTAGGATCTCTACCCTCAAATTTCATATTTTCAAATACTTGCTTACTATGCTTAGATGAGGTCCAAGTCATATCCATTCTGTTTATACCTTCAATCCAAGTATGTTGGCAACCTGTACTTTCAATACCTGCAGTACATCCAATATTATATTTACCTACTCTGGTAAACTCATTAGGGATAGTGATTTGCATCCAAATATCAGGTTTTTGATCTTGCCTTACTCCTTGTATAGTTAATGCAAGCAAGTGTTCCCATTCTTTATTATCCTTACAAAAACCTGTAGGTGTATTACCCCATTTTTGAGACAATAATTGAACATTATATTTATCTAAATCAATAATAGATTGTACTATATCTCTAGCCCTAGCACCATAACCACTATAAGTGTTAAATGGGCAACTAATTATAAAAACTGGTTTATTTTTCATTAATATAAAATTTTATGGTTAAGTATTTTACCTTTATAAGCCGTAGCATTTACAATTTCAAATTGTTCTCTTGGTTCCCAAACATCCCAACAAGCATGAGCAGCTTCAATAAACCTTTCTGCTTGTTTTTCAGCTGTAAACCCAGCTTCATCTGAAATAGCCCATTCTCTACCTTTAAGGCCTAATTTCTTTCTATCTTCTCTGCTTAAAGCATAAACCTCTTGTATTCTTTCCATGGCATCTTCCCATCTACATCTATCATCAAAAATATAAGGTGTAGGAGGTGAACCTTGGATAGATCTACTAGTAGGGAATACTGGAAATACCCAATCGCCATGTTCCTTAAAAGTACCCCTATGATTAGAAGGTATTTCAGGTGATGGAGTAAACCATTTACCTTTATCATCTACAAATCTCATTTGGTCTTGCATACCACCTGTTACATTAGCAATTAATGGAGTACCTGCTAACATAGCTTCTGTGATTGTTAATCCCCATCCCTCATTAGATGTTAATAATATTTGAGCATCCGCTATATTATAATAAAAATTAAGGAATTTTCTATCTAATTTATTTGTAGAAAATAATACATTATCTTTATAATGTTCATCAAATAGATATTCTTTTACTTTAATTAAATCAGTACCAGCATTAGTAGTTAATTCTGTATGTAATAAAAATCTACATTTAGCCGCTTTTTCCTTAGGTAAAGTATCTAAAAAGGCTCTAAAAGCTAACATAGCATCTGGAATTTGTTTCCTGCGAATGTTTCTAGAATTAAAGAATAAAACAAAATCTACCTCTTGTTGGTGAAATAAATTATTTTTAAATATAATCATTTCCTTATACTGATCATGATCTTTATCTATAGGAAAATAGTGGTTATGATTTAAACCATGTGGTAAGTATTTAAATACTCTTTTACTGTTATCACAATCAGCTAATACTAATTTATTAATATTTACTGTTTGTTTAGATATACCCATTAATAAATCACATGCCTCATAATAAGGTTGGTTATATCTAGGTGCAGGATAGTCATCCCATATATTAAGATAAAAGATAGGACATTTTTTTCTAATATCATCTTCAGCATTAAATACATGTGTAAAGTATCTAGGATCAGTAAATAACATTAGAGCATCTGGTTTTTCTTGTTCCAAGATACCTAATATCTGTTCCTCAGTACCATAATTTTCTACACAGTATAATTTACATGAAGCATCCTCAACACCTGTTTGTTCCTGAACGGACTTATCCATGTCTAATACTTTACCTTTATCTGGGTGATTTACTGCTCCAGCAATATTTACCCAATTAAAATGATGCGAAGTACCCAATACTATTTCTTTGGCTACTGTAGCTACACCTGAATGGACTCTAATATCATCACAGATTAAAACAATTTTTTTCCTCTCATCTCGAGGGATATGTTTAAAACTTTTATTCATTTTTTTAATAACTTTTATAGGTCAATATTTGTTTGATTTGTAATTTTCTTCCTAAAATCATCGTCTGTTAGAAATAAAAATAAACTTCTATCTGCTAATTTTTGGAATGAAAACTTACGCCTAACACATTCTACTTTAAAATTTTCAAATAGTTGGCTTTGTACCTTGACACTAGTAAGTGTCATTTTTTGTTTTGCACTCATAATTTAATTTTTAATAACATTATATTTGTTTATACATATATGTAAATATATGAAAGTTAACATTTAACTCCAAAGTGTTTGACATTGTCCACACTTGCAAGGGTATTTTTGATCCTTTATTTTACCATTTGAATCAAAAACACTACTAATAAAATCTAATATTGATTTTTTAGCTTTACCTAATTTAATTTTACCACTAGCAGGACTAAACTCCTGTATTCTACTTTGTGGCCAATCACTTTCTTCCCATAATTTTCTTTTAACAATAAAATACTTAATATTAATTTTATCTAATGGAATATTATATTGTTCTGAAAAATATTGTTTATATAGTATTAATTGAAACTGTTTATCCTCATCTTTTTTCATTCTATCAGTCCAACCTCTAGTACTAGTTTTAATATCTATTATATCAAATGTATCTGATACTTCATTATATATGACTAAATCTAAATAACCAGTATATAATAGATTATTCATAAATTTATTAGGTGGTTGAATTACAGGTAATTCTATACCAACTAAATGGGAATTTTTTCTTGAAAAATATCCACCTACCTTTTTCTTTAAAAAGTTTAGTATTTCAACTCCATCCTCAAAGAATTCTCTCATCTGAACTGCATCCGAAAAATGTGTTTTATTATTCTTTTTGTATTGTTTTGAATATTCTTCCATGAATATTGTTTGGAAGTCATCCACTAAGTCTAATCTATTAGCCGCCGCTTTAGATTCTTCGTATAATACTGTTAAATAATTTTGAATGCTTTCATGAATTGCTGTTCCAAATATCATATAAATGGATGGTTCCCTTTGGCTAATTTTATCTTTATAATGCAATTTCCATCTATGAGGACATTGCTTGTACATAGATAATTGAGAATATGAAATATGCTTTTGGATAGCATAGTTAATATCTTCAGGAGGATTATTTCTAATCTCCTTAACTATTTGGGGAACCTTTCTTGCCATTTATTTTTTCCACTTATCACGCCCTACTAATAAACCAATTATACCATAATTAGCTATATCAATAAACGTGTCTTCCATACCTTCTCCTTTAACATAATTTTTACCATTAGCAAGAAGATTTTTTAATCTAGAAATTTTATCAGTTAATCTAATACATAAACCTGTTAATGAGAATTTTTTATCTGATTCATCAGTTAAATCACCCCCTAAAGCAATATTATTTAAACCATAATCCATATGTTTACGAGCAAACATATCATACATTTCTGATTGGATTTTTTTAAACTCATCAGCTAACTCAGGGTATTCAGTTTCAAATACTTCAACAACACCTAAACCATCTATGGTTTCACCATTAGATTCTTCTATTGCTTTATCAAATTCCTCCTCACCTACTAATTCATAATACTTTTTTACACTATCACCCATTTACTTGTTTTTTACCATTGTTAAAATACTTTTCTAATATTTCTAATCTTTCATGAGCTGAAGATAATAACTTAAGTGCTTCAGTACAGTTGTCCCAGTAATCCTTAGTTGAATGATCACCAATACCAGCTGGGTGTCCAGTAAGTAATTTAACACTTGCTAATGCTTTAGCTTTATCTGCCTCAGCTTCTTTTTTTAGGAAATTGTATACTTCTATATTCATTTTATAATTGATTTAATTTGTTTTTCTTGTAAACCCATACGTGTCAATATATTAAGAATTTCTTTATCTCCCAAAAATTCTAAATATTCTTTTACTTCGTTTTTGGAACATTCCCAATAATTAGATAAATGATCTAATAAATCTTCATTATGTTTTTTTAACTTAGATTTAATATATTTGTTCCATTTATTATTTTTAGGAATAAATTCTCTATAGACACTGTATATTTCTTTTTTATTTTGGGGATTGATACTTTGAACTTCATTTACTATATCTAAATAGTCTTTATTCATAGAAATAAATCTATGTATCATATAACTGTTCCATAACTCCCAATCTTTATCAGAAAAGGAATCAGGATCAGCCTTTATATAATTTATTTGTTTAAGCCAATCCCAAATATTTTTCATTTATACTACCTCGTCTTTTAATTCTTCTCTTAATTCTGGAGGTAATCCTTCGCCTAATATTTTATTATTAGTAGGATCATAAAACACAGGTATAGGCATAATAGCATCATTATCAGTACCTGCTACAAATTTAGAAACTCTTCTTAATATAACAGCTGATTTGAAAATACTACCATCTTTACTATTTTTTATACCTTTAGTACTTTTTAGGTCAACATTTAGTTGTCCAGGATTTTGTGGTTGATTTTTCATTTATTATTTATTAAATTATTAATTAAACTCATTACATTTATCTCTTTATCTATTCTAAAATTTGCTTTATATTGATGATCATTTATTAAAATAGCTGCCGTACCTGATTTACCAGGGAGATATTCATCAGCATTATCATACAAAAATCTAAATACTTCTTCAAAATCATCAATATTTGAATCAGCAATAATTTGCCTTATAGTATTAAATTTAGGATTATCTTTTTTTAACTCATTTAAAATAGCAGACAGATAACTGGTACTGACAAGTAAAGAATCATCAAGCGCAAGCTGACCCTTATTATTACTTGCCTGGATAGTATTGAGCATTTTCCTTAGATCAGGATAGTACTTATTGACTATTTTACCAATGGCAGTTGGTTCATAACTTATACTCTCATTATCACATATACCAGCTAAATGTACTGCAACCTCTTTTTTAGTTGGAGGTACTACTTTAAATGTTGTACAACGTGATTGTAGTGGGTCAATTACCCTTTCCACATAGTTGCATGTTAAAATAAATCTTGTTGTTCTAGAAAATGTTTCTATAATGTTTCGGAGTGATGCTTGAGCTTGAATAGTTAAGAAATCAGCTTCGTCTAATATAACAACCTTAAGGGGTTTGAAAGAAGCAACTGAAGCAAAACCAGATACTTTATCTCTAATTGTTTCAATACCACGTTCATCCGAGGCATTAATATATAGATAATCGCAATCTAAATTTTTAACTATTAACTTAGCAAGTGTAGTTTTACCTGTACCAGCAGGACCATAAAACAAATAATTTTGAATATCATTCTGTTCTAATTGTTTTGCTATAGATGATTTTAGGTTTTTATTACCTACATAATCATCTAATTTAACAGGTCTGTATTTTTCGTTTAATAAACTATTCTCCGTATTCGCCATAGATACTATATCTTTTTACAACTGGTTTTGGTACTTCAACTTCTTTAGCATTAATAGCATATAATTTACTTTCTAATGGTTCTAATCTATAATGACCTCTAAAATCTGTTTTTTGCATATAAGCTTCTAAAGCATCAGTTAAATTTTTATGTATTTTACCATTAGGTTCATCTGCTAGTCTCCATTTATCTCCAGGAGGTATTCTATTAGCTATTAGTACCTTTTTTTCTTCAATTTTAGTTTTTAATTGATCCATAATATACGAAATTATATTTAATTATCCAAATTATATATTACTATATCCATCAGGAGGTGCAGCATTACCTGATAACCTACCAGTTTGAATATCTTGTACTATCCTCATTCTTTCTTCAACTGAGTATTTATCCTGAGTTATAGTACATTCTGTTAGTAAAACTGTTCCTGCTATAGATGCTGCATTTTCTAGTGCTAATCTAATAACTTTAGTTGGATCTATAATACCCGCTTCTTTCATGTTAACTTTTTTAGCGGTTTTAATATTAAACCCAGTCCATAAATCATCACCAGAATTACATAAATTATCAGCCATAATTCTACCATCAACAGGATCCCAACCAGCATTTACTAAAATTTGAGTAAATGGTTTAGCACAAGCGGTTTTTACAATAGAAGATCCTATTGAATCAGCTTTAATACCATTAGAAGCGTATAATAAAGCTGTACCACCACCTGCTGATATTCCTTCTTCAATTGCGGCTTTAGTAGCATGTAACGCATCATCAACTCTATCTTTCTTTTCCAACATTTCAGTCTCAGTATTTCCACCTACATGTATTATAGCAACACCACCTACAAATTTAGCTAATCTATTTTGTAACTGTTCAGTTTCATAAGGTGTCTTGGATTGTTCAATTTGTTTTTGAAGTTCCTCAATACGTGCCTCTATGGCTTCTACTTCACCTTTACCATCAACTAATGTAGTATTTTCTTTAGTAATAGTAGCCGTTCTAGCTGAACCAAACCAATCCCAACTAAATTTATCAAGTTTCATTCCTTTTTGTTTATCAAAAACTTTACCTCCAGTTGTAATAGCTATATCCTCTAATATTAATTTTCTTCTATCACCAAAATCAGGTGCCTTAACTGCACAAACATTAATTGTACCTCTCATTTTATTAACAATAAGAGTAGCTAATGCTTCATTATCAATATCTTCAGCTATAATTAAAAGTGATTTACCTTGAGATGATACTGCTTCTAATATAGGTAATAACTCTTTAACTGAGTTAAGCTTATGATCCATTAATAATACTGCTGGGTTTTCTAAAACACATTGCATTGTAGAATTATTAGTAACAAAATAAGGTGATTTAAAACCTCTATCAAATTGTAACCCTTCAACAGTTTCTAAATATGTGTCTCCCGTTTTAGATTCTTCTACATGAACAACTCCTTCTAAACCTACTTTATCAATAGCTTTAGCTATAATTTTCCCTGTATCTAAATCATTATTGGCAGATATAGTAGCAATTTGTTCTAATTGGTTTTCTTCAGAAATATCTTCAGAACCTTTTTCCAGGTTCTTAACTACCTCTTTTACTGTAGCATCAATATCTCTTTTTATTTGTACTGCATTCTCGTTTTTATCTAAGGCATCTAATCCTCCTGTGATCATTTCTCTTGCAAGTAATGTAGAAGTAGTAGTACCATCACCTGCATCTTGTGCTGTTTTAACAGCTGCTTGTTTAATAAGTAATACACCTAATTCCTCACTAGGGTCATTTAACACTATAGATTTAGCTACTGTAACACCATCTTTTGTAGATTGGGGTGGTTCCATAATACCTTTAAAAATAACAACATTTCTACCATTAGGTCCTAATGTTGAAACTACGGCGTCAGCTAGTTTATTAACTCCGTTGACTAATCCTTTTCTGGCATCCTTGCCATATTTAATATCTATTTCCATTTTATAATTCTGTTAAGTTTTCTTTATCTTCCTCAGTTACTTCTGTTTCAGCTATAGCTTCCTGGATAACATCTACAGATTCTTTATTTACTTTAGCTAATACTTGGTTTTCGGGACCAACATAGTATTCCTCACCATCAAATGGGAGTTTAGTAAAACCTTGTGTAGGTAAAACTACTAAATCACCTACTTTTAGTATCATAGGTAATAATTTTCCATCCATAGTATATCTACCATGACCTATGGCTACAACTTCGCCATATTCATTTTTTTCTTTACCCATATCAGGAACAATAATATTCCCATATAGTGTTTCTTCGTTTTCTATTGGTTTAACGATGATCGCATCGAATAATGCTTCAAGCTTTTTCATTTATATAATTTTTAATGTTATTTTCAATTGTTCTAAATTCATTTAGAAAACTATCTAATGTAGTATAGTGTTCTTTAGTGTGTAACTTATCTTGAGTTATCCTATTTAATGCTTGTCCAAAATTAGCATGGAAAGTAAGAGCTTTAGTATATTCTTTACTTTTTCCTTTTGATCTAAAATGATCAGCATTGGATTGGATTCTTTGGTTCACAGTGTAACAGTTTTCATCTTTAGTAATGAAATAAGGTTCCATAGCTGCGTCCTCAATAAGTGTAAGAGATTTTAATTTTCTTGCCATAATATTTTTAAATATTGTTATATCACAATATACGAAAAAAACATTGCTAGGACACGTTTTTTTAATAAAACTTATTACTTAATTTTAATTGATTTTGGTTTAGCTTCTTCAGCTAGTGGTATAAAAATTTCTAATAAACCATTTACTAGTTTAGCATCAATATTACCTAAATCAAATTTAGGTGCTATTTTATACCTTAAATCAAATGATTTTTTAGATAAACCATTGTGAATCATTCCATCATGGAATTTATCTTCTTCTGGTTTAGTGTAACTAATTTTTAAAGTATCCCCTTCAATATCTAAGACTACGTCTTTTTTAGTAAGACCAGTACAAGCTACCTCAAAATGAAGTCCTGTATCATCGTAGTAAATATTAAGTGGATGTGGTTGTTTGAATTCTCCAACAGGTTGAAAAGTGCTGTCAGATTTAAAGTGGTTCCTAAATAGGATATCGAAAGGACT
>CEUJ01053799.1_pt1 | contig 14018 bp, 15 predicted proteins | sample 361531 | NCBI WGS metagenome assembly CEUJ01 (sample SAMEA2622842, study PRJEB7988) | marine metagenome | biome: marine biome (ENVO:00000447); feature: marine epipelagic mixed layer (ENVO:xxxxxxxxx); material: "saline water (ENVO:00002010), including plankton (ENVO:xxxxxxxx)" | depth 140 m | reverse complement strand
ATTGAGGAAGAATTGAATTCTCTTTCTTTTACAAATCTTACAGTGATACTTAAAACCATCACTGCCAAAAGACCACATAGAATACCTAAGAAGATAAATCCAAATGCTTCATTTGTCCCGCCAAAGAACAAAACTATTGGAAAGCCTAAAGCTGAAACTGTGAGGGTACCAAAAGAGGCTCCTATCATCCTCGCAGTGGTTAATTTAGTTCTTTCGTCACTATCATCAGTAATCCTTGCGGTAAGAGAGGAATATGGAACGCTGACTATCGTAAAACACGTTCTATGCAACAAATTTATGGCTAATAAAAAAATAAAAAGTTTTGCTCCCTGAAATGGAGGAACCCAAAATAATAAAACAAAGGAAAAGGCCAATGGAATTGCACCATAAAAAATATATGGTCGATAACTTCCCATCTTACTTCTAGTTCTTTCTGCTAGGTATCCCATAAATGGGTCAGTTATTGCGTCCCATGCAATTCCTAAAGCATAAAGCCAACCTGCAAGCAATGGGGATATTCCCACAATATCGGTATAGAAATACAAGAGATATAATCCTACTCCACTCCAATACAAACAAATTGCATAATCTCCGATGCCATAAGCTGCTCTTACTTTATTTGATACTGAATTAGGACTCATAAATCTTCATTGACTATAGCAGTCTTGTCATCAGTTGGTAATATGTAGGAAGTGCATTAGTATAAAATTTCATGGGAACTTATCAGCAATTCAAAGAAGGCTTTTCAGAAAATAACGGAGTAAAAATTTTTTATCGTGATTATGGTCCTGAGGGTGGTGATCCGATACTAATGGTTCACGGCTTGGGAGCACAGCTTGTGCATTGGCCGCAACATCTAATAAATTTCTTACAAGATAATAATTTTCGACCTATTACTTATGACAATCGAGACATTGGCTTATCATCTAGATTCACTAATACGCCATCATTTGTGTTCGATTACATCAAATACTTCTTAAGATTGCCAATTAAATCTGAGTATAAAATTGACGATATGGCAGATGATGGGGTAAAACTATTGGAAACTTTAAATATTAAAAAGGCTCATATTTTTAGCACCTCAATGGGTGGAATGATTGCTCAGATAATTGGAGCTATGTATCCTGAAAAAGTCAAAACGTTAACATTGATTGCATCTACTGCGTCTACCCCCAGCCCAATTAATGCCCCATCAATGGCAGTCAGAGAGATTATGTTGGAAAGATCAAAAAATCCAAATGCTTCTTATGATGAGATAATCAAAAGAGAAATTAAAATGGTTTCACTAATTGGTATGAAAGGAAGAATTGTTGATACTCCTGAATTCAGAAAAGAAACATTAGAAAACTTAAATCGATCAAAAGATGGATCAGGATATGCAAGGCAACTTCTGTCAATTCTTGCATCAAAGGATAGACTAAAAAAAATCAAAAAAATTAAAGCTCCCACTTTAATTATTCATGGCAAAGATGATCCTATGATACATGTCAGAAATGCTTATAAAATGCACAAATTGATTCCGCATAGCAAACTTCAAATTATTGATAACATGAGACATCTAATTGAACCTGAAATTCTTTTGCAATTTGAAGAAAAGCTATTAAATCATTTCAGGGTTAGTTCTTGATAGCTGCAAGTTCCTCTTCACTAATAAGAAGCATTTCCCCTATTTGCATAAACAGTGAATTTTCATACTGATCGACTTTATCGTCTGACAAAATAACGTCCCAGATATTCGATAAAATCTCAATTTTCATTCTTTTGGTGCAATTACTGTTAATAATATTAATGAATGGATTAAAAGACTCCTTATGACTAGTCCATTCTTTTAGCTCTTGAAATGCTTCCGAAAAATTTCCTTCAGGATATAAATCTAAATAAAAATTTTTAATTTCATCAATCTCCTCATCGTCAACTTTTCCATCCATTCGAGCGATTTCGATCATTAAACATAATACGGCAGAAACATGAGGTGGCATATCCTCCGCAGTTCCAGAAATGTCAGAAAACAATTTTTTTTTGAATATAGATAACATATATTAAGAAGTTTTAAAAATTACTATATCAATCTTTGTATAAAAATAATCATAATAAAGCCTCAGTCCCAAATGCGCATAAGTCCCTCCTGCGCCGTTGAAGCGATCAATTTTCCTGCTTTAGTGTATATTGATCCTCGAGAAAAACCTCTTGCATTTTGAGAAATTGGACTGTGCATATGATGCAAAATCCAGTTATTAAAATTAACTTTTCCATGAAACCACATCACATGATCTAAGCTAGCACTCTGAAATTTTTTTGACATAAAGTTTACCTCATGAGGATTTACAGCTGCTCCAAGCAGTCCCATGTCAGAGCAATATAATAATAATGCTTGATGAATTCTCTCATCATTTGGCAACTTTCCAGTTGGCTTCATCCAAGTACTTCTGTAAGGAGGTAGTTTTTCCGCTTTTAGTAGATCCATAGGTTCAACTTGTCTCGTTTCTATTTCTCTTTCTCTGAGCCACATTGGCAAATAATCTTTAGGAATTTTTTTTTGTACGTCTTTTCTTAACTCTAAATCACTTTTAAGATTCTCTGGACCTGCGATATTTGGCATTTTGATTTGATGACTTAAGCCCTTTTCTCTCTTCTGAAACGAAATGGAACAAGTAAAAATTGCTTCTCCATTTTGAATTGCGTTTACTCTTCGGGTCGTGAAACTCTTCCCATCTCTAATTCGGTCAACTTCGAAAATAATATTTTGCTCAAAATCTCCTGGTCTTAGGAAGTATGAATGAAATGAGTGAACCCATCTTGTCTTTTCTATTGTTTGGTATCCGGCTATTAAACATTGAGCCATAATCTGACCACCAAAGATTCTTTGAAAACCAACACTTTTTCCGGTCCAAGAATAAAGATCTCTATCAACTCTAGTTAAGTTAAAAAGTTCAAGTGTGTGTTTTAGGGCACTATTCATTAATTTTGATGATTTACTGAATTTAAATTTATCTTACATTGAAACAATTAAAACTAGAACTTTATCTCATCAAAAGTTAGCATATGTCCGCCTATAAATACTAAAATACATATAAATGATAAATTCAGAAAGAATCAGCCTACCAGATCAACCCGATCAAAAAATTAATGTAAAGAAAACATTTAATATTGATTCCAATCTTTCAGTAAAAGGCTATAAAGAAAAGACACAGTGGGTGCCTGAAATTGACTCAACGTATGTATTTGATAAGGATACAACTCTATCGATTTTGGCGGGCTTTGAGCATAACCGCAGAGTAATGATTCAGGGATATCACGGAACTGGTAAATCAACTCACATTGAGCAAGTGGCAGCCAGACTCAATTGGCCATGTGTTCGAATTAATCTTGATAGTCATATAAGCAGAATAGATTTATTAGGCAAAGATGCCATTGTGCTAAGAGATGAGAAACAAGTTACTGAATTTAAAGAGGGAATTCTACCATGGTCCATTCAAAATCCTGTTGCTATTGTTTTTGATGAATATGATGCAGGAAGACCTGACGTTATGTTTGTAATTCAAAGGATTCTTGAGGTGGAGGGTAAATTAACTTTATTGGATCAAAATCATGTGATATCTCCGCATCCAAGCTTCAGACTGTTTGCAACCACCAATACTGTTGGTATGGGAGATGTAACTGGTCTTTATCATGGGACACAACAAATTAATCAAGGGCAAATGGATCGTTGGCATATATTATCAACATTAAATTATTTAGAACGCTCACACGAAATCGACGTAGTGTCTGGGAAAGTGCCTGAACTTAAGTCGACAAAAGATAAAGCTTTAATAAAAAGCATGATCCAACTTGCTGATCTTACAAGACAAGGTTTTATAAATGAGGATATATCTTCGTTAATGTCTCCAAGAACTGTAATCACATGGGCTCAAAACTATATTATATTTAAAGATATCAAGCATTCTTTTAAACTATCGTTTCTAAACAAGTGTGACGAGGCTGAAAGACCAATTGTTGCAGAATACTTTCAAAGATGTTTTGGCGAGGATCTTGAAGAAAGCCATAATCCAGAATCATAATATATGAGCTGGGTTAAGAATCGGGAAGAGTTTAAGCAAGCAGTCCTTTCAACAACAAGGGCTATATCTAATAATTCAAGTTTAGAAAGCACTTCACAAGCCTCAAGTAGACCCCCTTCCTTATCTAATATTTCTTTACAGAATCCTCCAAGATCTTCCTCTCAAATTAGCTCATGGAGAGGAGAAGCAGATTTCCAAGCTTTTTGGCATCTGCATCATAAAGAAAATCCATCTGTAAAAATGCCAAAAGTAGCCAGAGATTTTTTTGCTGAGCTTGAACTTTCTAGAGTGGAGATAATTGGTGGGGAAACTTTTCCTGGCGCAAAGAGCAATTTAAGTTTGTTTTTAAATGCAGAAGCAAAAAAAAACATTGACAATAAAATTCCATCAATCAATCCATTAGCTTCAAACTTATGGTTAAAAAAACTTAATGGTGATGAATTGCATGAGGAAAGCAAAAATCTTGTTAGCGCTTTTCAAGCTGCAGCCCCCAAAAATATAAATGAATTTGGCAAAAGACTAATCAAAGCTCGTAAATCTCAAGAGAACTTTCAGTCAATTGCTCTTGAATTGATGAAAAATCTTGATTTGATGCATGAACCAAAAACTCATACCGATGAAGAATCATTAGGAGATGAAGCAATTCCAGAAGAGCAACAAGCTCAGAATGAGGATCATGAAAAATACGAACAAACTTCAGAGGAGCAAATAATTGAAGCTCAAGCAGAGGGTCAAATAGATGAAGATACTGCTTTACTAGAAGAGGCTCAGGCTCCAATTGATTCAACTTCGATAGATGAGGAGATAGATTTAACAAGAAATTTCAACGAAGACATAGATCAAACAGCTTATGAAAATTATAAAATTTTTACATCTCAGTTCGACGAAATAATTAACGCAATCGATTTAGCAACTCCCGAGGAGGCGCAAAGACTAAGAATACAACTAGATCAACTTATTTCACCTTATCAAACTACCATTGGCAAATTAGCCAATAGGCTTCAAAGGCTATTACAAGCTCAACAAAATAGAAGCTGGAATTATAATCTTGAGGAAGGCTTGCTTGATACAGCGCAGCTTCATAGAGTTATAACTAGACCCGGGGATTCCCTGAGTTTCAAACAAGAAAGTGAAAGTAAGTTTAAAGATACAGTTGTATCGCTTTTAATTGATAGCTCTGGGTCAATGCGAGGTCGCTCGATGACTTTGGCAGCGATTTGCGGAGATATCATCGGAAGTACGCTTGAAAGATGTTATGTCAAAACTGAGTTATTAGGTTTTACTACAAAACATTGGAAAGGTGGTGATGCAAGAAAAGCTTGGGTAAATCAAGGCAGCCCTTCAAATCCAGGTCGATTAAATGACTTGCGACATATTATCTTTAAATCCGCTGATGATAATTTTAGAAAAGCTAGAAAATGTTTTGGAATTATGTTGAGAGAAGGCCTGTTAAAAGAAAATGTTGATGGAGAGGCATTAGCTTGGGCCCATCAAAGATTGAGTAAGCGAAACGAAGAAAGAAAAATTCTAATTGTAATTTCCGATGGAGCTCCTGTTGATGACAGCACCCTTTCAACGAATCATAGTAATTTTTTAGATAATCATTTACGCCAAATAATCAACATGATTCAAACTCAGAGCAATGTTGAGCTTCTTGCAATTGGGATTGGACATGATGTAACAAAATATTATGAAAAATCTATTTCGATAAATCGAGCGGAAGAGCTTGCTGAGGCATTGCTTGATAAGCTCACAGAGCTTTTCAATAATTAAAAAAAAAGAATATAATATTATGGCTTAAATATTCTATATAAACGAAGAGTGTGCATATATGAAAATTAAAAAAACAGATGGGCCGCCAAAGGACATAATAACTTTTGACCTTGATGTAGAAAATGAATTAAACATGACTCCTCAGCATGTTGAAGACGTTGCAGAAATATTCAATACGCCCCTTACTGGATCATATAACTGGGACTATACAGTTGCAGATAACAGAATTAAAAAACTTTACGAGCTAGGCAAAGAGCTTAATTGGAACGGTTCGATGGACCTCAATTGGGAGTATACACACCCAGCAGATGAAAGAATTATGCAAGCTGATGAGGATCTACCTCACGAAACCCTTAAAGCATATGAGAATCTATCTGAAAAAGAAAAAATTGAATTTGATCGTCATGATGCTGCTGAACTTTTAAGCCAATTCCTTCATGGTGAGCAAGGTGCTTTGCTTGTTGCGTCACAACTAACAGCATGTGCTCCAACTTATAATGCAAAACTCTATGCAGCATCACAAACATTTGATGAAGCAAGACATGTTGAGGTTTTTAATCGATATCTTCAAGAAAAAATTGGAATGCACTATCCAATTAATAAAAATTTAAAGCTTCTTCTCGATAAAATTCTTACTGATCCTAGATGGGATCTCAAGTTTATTGGAATGCAAATTATAATTGAAGGATTAGCACTAGCTGCATTTCAAATGCTGAAAGGCTTATCTAAGGATCCTCTCTTAACACAACTCCTTCATTATATTATCAGGGACGAGGCACGACATGTAACATTCGGAATTAATTACCTTGAAGATTTTGTCAAGACTTTGTCACCTGAAGAGATTGAAGAAAGAGCTGAATTTGCATACGAGGCATGTGTTATTTCCAGAGAAAGACTTATAAATACTAAAGCTATGCAGAAATACTTAAAAATGTCAGAGGATGAAGCTAGAGAATTTGCATTATCAACAACTGCAAATACTGCTTTCACTAACTTTCTATTTACTAGAATAATGCCCAATCTGTCGAGAATAGGACTTCTTACTGATAAGGTTAGACCGAAATTTGAAGCACTAGGTTTACTAGAGTATGAACACGCTCCAGATGACTTTGAATGCGATTGGAATGAGCTAGAAAAACCTCTTGAAAAATTTGGTGAAATACCTCAAGTTATTTAATAAACATCTGCTTGTGGCGTCGCTTTTTTTTAGCGTCTCTACATTCTCTGCTGTCCAATTAATCAAGCCATCCCAAAATTCTTACCAAGAAATTCAGGAAGCCCTCATCCTTGCTGAGCCTGGAGATATCATTAGGCTTGCTGCAGGGATATACCAACTCGAAGACTCTATTTCGCTTGATGTTCCGGGAGTGCAGATCGAAGGAGAAGGCATGGGACAAACAATTCTTGACTTCAGTGACCAGCTCAGTGGCGCTCAAGGTCTCAGTGTTACTTCAGACAATGTTACTCTTCAAGATTTTGCTATACAAAATGCTAAAGGTGATGCAATAAAAGTAAAGGGTGTTACGAATATTAAATTCTTAAGAGTTAAGACTGAATGGACAAATGGTCCAAATCCTGAAAATGGAGCATATGGCCTATATCCAGTCGAATCTAAAAATGTTTTGATAGATGGCTGTGTAGCAATAGGCGCATCTGATGCTGGAATCTATGTTGGTCAGTCACAAAATATAATAGTTAGAAACAGCATAGTAGAATTCAATGTAGCCGGTATTGAAATTGAAAACTCATACTTTGCTGATGTTTATAACAATACTGCTACGAATAATACCGGCGGGATTTTAGTTTTTGACCTGCCAGGTTTGCCACAACAAGGCGGACATCATGTGCGGGTATTTAATAATCGTTCTGTTGGAAACAATACTGACAATTTTGCTCCAGAGGGAAATATTGTTGGCGAAGTTCCAAGAGGAACTGGAATAATTATTCAAGCAAATTCTGATGTAGAAATTTTTAATAATGAAATTGGAGAGAATGATACTGTCAATATTGCAGTTGTAACTTATGGTGATGATACAGATGATGTAAATTATTATCCTCATCCTAAATCAATTCAGATTCATGGAAATACATTCGGCCCAACTGGCTATAATCCTGATACTAGCAAGGGAGAGCTAGCTCAGATATTATTTAATTTGTCAGATGGCAACATGCCGGATATTTTTTGGGATGGCTTAGTGCCTCTTTCCCAGCTTGTTTTTGGCCAGCCTGAAGACGAGAAAATGGTCATTACCAATAATGGTGATGCAACAATGCTAGCTATAAAACCTATCGGTTTTATGCTCCCCTTTTTAGAGCCAGCAATTTTAGATATTACTAAATTTGATGGAGAGATAACTCCACTTGAAAAAGTCGAGTTTGATGAAACTTTTTAAAAAAATATCCTTATTATCTGCTTTATTCATTTGTTTTGAATCAAAGTCTCAAAGTATAAGCGATTATGATTTTGAAAATTTTCTCAATACACCTCAATTTCTTTCTGAATATGGTTTTTTTGAAGATTTACAAAATCAAGTGCCTGTAGAAGATGTTCATCCATACTCATTAAAAAGTGCATTATTCTCAGATGAAACCGATAAGCTGCGTTTTGTCTTCGTACCTAAGGGAAAAAAAGTTGGCTATGTAAAGAACAAAGTTTTTATTTTCCCTATTGGCTCAGTTCTTATTAAAACGTTTGCATATCTTAATAAAAATGGCCCGCTGGATGCAGAATTACTTGAGACTAGGTTACTAATAAATACTAATAATGGCTGGCAAGCAATTAGCTACGTTTGGAATAAGGATCAAACAGATGCAAGAAGAGCAATTGCTGGTGCAACTATTCCTACTAAATTCGTAAACACTTCGGGGGAAATTATAAAAGTTAGATATAGAGCACCCAATCAAAATCAATGTAAAGAGTGTCATCAATTAAAAAAAGTCATGACGCCTATTGGCCCCAAGGCAAGAAATATGGATAAATTAGTTCGATATAAAGCCGGAGAAATGAATCAGTTAATTTATTGGGCAGCTTTGGGATGGATAAATGAAAATCTTGGGTCAACTTCAATATCTAATTATGCAGATGTAAATGCTGCTTTAGAAGATAGAGCAAGAGCATACCTTGATATTAATTGTGGCCATTGTCATATAACTGGCGGCTCTGCAGATACAACAGGCTTATATCTAAATTATACTGAACAAAATAAAGAGCAAATTGGGATTTATAAAAAGCCGGTCGCAGCTGGTCGTGCAAGTGGAAATTTGAAGTATTCAATTGTTCCAGGCCATCCTGAGGATTCAATCCTTCTTTATAGAATGAAATCACTTGATCCAGGAATAATGATGCCAGAGTCGGGAAGAGCACTTTCAGATGAAACAGGTATACAACTTATTACTGATTGGATTAATAAACTCTAGCCTTTAAATTTGTATCCAAGCCCATAAGTAATTCATAATAGTTTTTTTAGGAGAAATTTATGTCTAAACACTCTGCTCTTAATACTTTTGGAAGATCGGGTAATCCTGCATTTACTCGGAATTTTGATGGAGCTAATACAATTCCCCAGTCAGAGCGGATGACTCTTGATGGTGCTGTAAATAAAACAGCAATTTTGTTATCACTTTGTTTTGGGGGAGCATTTGTTGGCTGGAATATGCCTGCATTAGCAATGCCAAGTCTGATAATTGGACTAATTCTTGCATTTGTCACAATTTTTAGAAGTCCTGCAAAAGCCGGTACTACCGCACCATTTTATGCTGGTTTTGAGGGAGTTGCTCTAGGAGGAATTACAGTATTCGCAGAGGCTCAATATCCAGGTATAGGTATTCAAGCAATCGGATTGACCTTTGGTATTCTCGCATCTTTATTATTTTGTTATAAAAGTGGCATCATTAAGCCTACTGAAAATTTTAGACTAATGATTTTTTCAGCAACCATGGGTATTGCTATTTTGTATCTAGTTAGCTTCATAATGTCATTTTTTGGTTCAGGTATTGGCTTCATACATTCAAATGGATTATTCGGAATAGGGTTTTCATTATTTGTAGTTGGAATTGCAGCTCTTAATCTTGTTTTAGACTTTGATTTTATTGAAGAAGGTGCCGAACAAGGCCTACCAAAATATATGGAATGGTATGGTGCGTTTTCACTCATGGTTACCTTGGTATGGTTATACATCGAAATACTTCGTCTTCTTATGAAACTCAGAAGCAGATAAATGAATGCTATTTTTTTTAGTATTCTGGCTATTTTCTCGCTATTTGTTTTTATGAATCTCGGAAAAGTTAAAGCCTCTAAAAAACAAATGAATAGAGATGATCGCATCAAATGGTCTTACAGAAGAAAGTTTAGAGGCCAAAAGAATAAAGATGGTCCTAAAATAATTGAAGGTAGCGCAGAGGAGATTGATGATGAAACAAAAAAATCATCCCAATGACAGTGTCTATATACCTCATAAAGTTTTTCTACTTAAAAACAATTAAGTTATGAAAATAATAAATATTCTCGATAAAAGCCAACTACAGCAAGTTAACAATTTATTAAAAAAAATTGACTTTGAGGACGGAGAAAAATCTGCGAAAGGTCTTGCAAAGAATGTAAAGAATAATGAAGAGGCAAAAGCTCAGGGAGATGCATTCCTTGAAGTTTCTGAATATGTAAAAAATATACTTAGAGAAAACGATTGGTTAAAGAGAAGATATCTACCAAAGAAGTTTAGCAAGCCAATAATAAACAAGTATAAAGTCGGTAGTAGCTATGGAAGACATTTTGATGCATCCCACATGCATAATAAAACTGGCTCATTTAAAAAAGATTTTAGCTACACTTTAATGCTATCAGAAGCATCTGATTATGAGGGCGGTGAGCTTGTAATTGAGGCTGGAAATATGACACACAAAGTAAAGCTAGGTGCCGGAGATATGGTTGTATACCCAAGTATGTATATTCATAATGTTCTTCCAGTTTCTGAAGGCCAAAGAATTGCTTTTATTGGTTGGTTTGCATCTCATATCAAAGATTACTATGCCATCGAAACACTTAATGCTTATGAAGATATGCACTTAAAATTGTTGCAATATGACCTCTCTGAAGAAGATCAATTACTAATAAGTTATGTCCAGAATAGATTGCGGCATCTGCTTTCAGATTAATATCAAATGAAAATCGCCATAGATTTTGGAATTTCTAACACTGATCTTGCTGTTTTCGATAAAGGAAAAATATCCTTTTACAGCTCTCCTTCAACCCATAAAAAAATAGACTCTGATACGGTGTTAAAAATTTTCAAAAAACACGGTATTTCCTTTTCTAATGTAAAGTTAATTGGTGTTACTGGTGGAAAGTCGTCAGATCTTAAAAATTATGTGAATGAAGTAGAAATTATTAAAATTAATGAGATTGATGCAATAGGTTTGGGCGCAAAAAAACTTTATAACATCAATGAGAATTCTACTTTAGTAATCAGTGCTGGATCTGGAACTGCTTGTGTGCAATTAAATGGAGACGATTTTAATCACCTTGGAGGCATAGCTGTTGGCGGGGGGATGCTTGAAGGACTTGGTCATTTGTTATTCCAAAATGGCAATGGGCATGAAATGAATGAGTTTGGAAAAAAAGGCTCAAGGAATCATCTTGATCTTCTTATTGGAGACGCAGTAAATAAAATAGGAAATTTACCCCCAAATCTTACTGCTGTAAATTTTGGAAAAGCAAAGTTTTCTGATGCTGATACTATAGAAAATACATCTGCAGCATTATGTAATTGTGTTGGAGAGGTTATAGGCACAATAGCTTACCTTAATGCACTTTTAATGGGTTCAGACAAGGTATATTTTATAGGTAGGACATCTCAACTTTCACTGGTTGTTAATGGTATAAATGAGAGATTAAAACTGGCGGGAGTGACTGGTGTTTACGGAGAGAATCGTGAATATGCTAATGTAATAGGTGTTCTTGAGAAGATAAAAAACTTAGCATAACTCTAAAATTTGAGAGACTCCACTTAATACATCAGACGAGTTATCAATTACATGATGACAATATTTTTTATATAAAAATTCCCTTTCTTTGAAAGCATCACTTATGGTTTGATCAGGCAGTTTGATAAATCCCCTTTCAGAAAAATTTTTAACTCTTTCTTGAATAATATGAAATGGAACATCTAGAAAAAATACTTTTGAGTTTTGCATGAGGTATTCCATGGCTTTTTTGCTGTAAACAGCACTCCCACCGGTAGATAAAATAATTTTATTGAAATCTATACTTAAAAGAATTTCTTCTTCGATCTCTTTGAATCTTTCATACCCTTCAACATCGAGAATTCTTTGAAGAGGTGAGCCTTCAGTTTGCTCAATCTTTATATCAGAGTCTATTATTTTAAAATCAATTTTTCTGGCAAGCTCATTTGCAATTGATGACTTCCCTGCTCCTGCCATACCGATTAATGAGATAGATGAATCCATAAAACTATATCTGACTATTTTCAATATATTTAGATATAACCGTTTCGGTTTTTAGTAAGTTTTTGCGAGAGGTTTTAGTAGCAAACAAGATTTCAAAAATAAAAAAAATAAGAGATAGTATTAAACAAAGCATGCAAAAGATAAATGCAACGGAAATAAAGCTATCTAGTAATATTTTATAAATGCCGCCAACAAATAACGAACCAATAACAATACATACAATTAATCCGCTAAGAGCGCAAAAGAAAATCGCTGTATTAATAAATTTAGTTCTTGAGATAAGTCTCTTGCGATTTAAAAGCAATATCTCTTTGTCATCAGTATCTACCTTACAGAGAAAAATTTGAAGATATCTTAATCTGTCAGTTATCCTTCCGAGTCTTCCTGTCATAACACTTAACAAAGCACCTATTCCAGTTAACAAGAATACAGGAGTGACTGCTGATTGCATGATTTGAGAAATGGATAGATATTCTGGCATTGTTATGACAAATTAACTGTATTATTTAGTTTATTAATAAATTGTAATCTTATATGTCAAATATGAAAAAATTATTTTTAATGTTGATACTCTTTCCATGCATTTTAGATGCTTCAACTAAGTTAATAGTTCTCGGCTCAGGCACTCCAAACCCCGATCCAGAAAGAAAAGGTTCAGCATATGCAGTAGTAGTAAATGATCAAGCTTACTTAGTTGACTTTGGACCAGGTGTTGTGAGGAGTGCCGCCACTCTTTCTCCAGAATGGGGAGGGAATATAAAACCATTGTCTGTGAAAAATCTTGAATATGCCTTTTTAACCCATATTCACTCTGATCATTCTGCAGGCTTGGCTGATTTATTGCTCACTCCCTGGATCATGGGCAGGGATAGGGAAATAAAATTATTTGGACCAAGCGGATTAGACAAAATGGCAAATTCTATTCTCATAGCATATCAAGAAGATATTAATTACAGAATTTACGGTACTCAACCATCAAATAAAAAAGGCTACAAATATAAATTTAAGTCCATTGATGAAGGATTGGTATATAAAGATGAAAATGTAAAAGTTGAAGCTTTTAAGGTTCCACACGGTACTTTTGATGATGCTTATGGTTTTAAATTCACTACTGAAGACAAAGTCATTGTATTTTCAGGAGATACTGGGCCATCGAAGATAGTAGAAAAAATGGCTTATAATGCAGATATATTAATTCATGAGGTATATTCACAGGCTGGATTTTTAAAAAAAACAAAAGCGTGGCAAAAATATCACCAAGGTCATCACACATCAACATTTGAAGTTGGAGAGATAGCATCAAGGGCTAAGCCAAAGCTTTTATTGTTATCTCACATTCTCTTCTGGGGCTCAACTCCAGATGAAATTCTTCAAGAAACAAGGCAAACGTTTAATGGCAATATAAAGGTGGCAGAAGATTTAATGATAATTGAATAAATAATGGTGGAGCTAGGCGGGATCGAACCGCCGACCCCCTGCTTGCAAAGCAGGTGCTCTCCCAGCTGAGCTATAGCCCCACGAAAAATGCAATTGTACTAGATATCTTTAGCAGTGCAATATTGTCTTACTAAATATAAAAACCTCGCAAGGAGCCAATAAAAACCCTATAATTACAAGAAAACAGGGAAAAGGATGGGGGGAGTCGAAGTCTTATCCTTCCTATTGACTCCTATTGAGTAGGTTCCTCAAAGGAGGTTACCGTAAACCCTGTGTTCGTCTTAGGGA
>CEUJ01088272.1_pt1 | contig 14045 bp, 14 predicted proteins | sample 361531 | NCBI WGS metagenome assembly CEUJ01 (sample SAMEA2622842, study PRJEB7988) | marine metagenome | biome: marine biome (ENVO:00000447); feature: marine epipelagic mixed layer (ENVO:xxxxxxxxx); material: "saline water (ENVO:00002010), including plankton (ENVO:xxxxxxxx)" | depth 140 m | reverse complement strand
TGTTGAGGTGCTTGAGGTAAGGCATAAAATTTTCCTGGGTTTAATCTACTTGGAACTATAAAATCTCTAGCACCTTCTGGGCTGGAAGACGTTAAAATTGGAGTTTGAAACTCAACAAATCCATTTTTATTCAATTCATCTCTTATGAAGGAAATAACTTTTGACCTAAGTAAAATATTTGAATGAATTTTTTTTCTTCTTAGATCTAAAAATCTATATTTAAGTCTAATTTCCTCAGAATATTCTTGATCACTAAATATCGGCATTGGAAGTTCTTTGCATGAACCTAGAATTTCATAAGATTTTATTATTATTTCAATTTCTCCAGTTTTGATTTCTTTGTTAATTGTCTCAGGTGTTCTTTTTTTAACAAGACCATTTATTTTAATAACACTTTCTAGCTGTATTTTTTCTAATTCTTTAAAAAAAGGTTTATCTCTCTCAATTATACATTGTGTAGTCCCAAAATTATCTCTGAGATCAATAAAAAGTAAATTCCCGTGGTCTCTTTTCTTGTGTACCCATCCAGATAAAACAACATCCTCTTCATTATTTTCAATCGTTAATTCAGAGCAGTTATGAGTTCGATACTTAGTCAAATTATATTTCCAATGCTTCTTTTATCGTTTTTTGGTCAATCGATTTTTTTTTTTTTAAACTAATTTCATCAATTTTATATATAAATTCGAATATTTTACCATAAGACCTTGTTATTCTTTTTGCAGCAAATTCAACTAATTTATTGTTAATTTTGATTTGTTTATCAGACAAATACTTATAGATTAATACCTTTATCAATTCATCATCGGGTTTTTCGATTTTAGCATCTAAACAATTCTTAGCTCTTGATAGTAAATCATTAAGTTTAAATTTCATCTTATTAAAGGGAGTTAATGAGTTAATTATAAGATATTTTAAATTTTGATCTACAAAATTAATTAATGAGAAAATTATTTTTTCATCTATTCCTTCGTCTAAGTTATCTACTATAATATTTTCGTAATACCTCAAATTTTTTTCAAAATTAGGTTGCAACTCTCTAGGTTTTAAAATTATTCCTTTATTTTTTTTTATGAAAATTTCAGAAAGATGTGATTTTCCACAATACTTTTCTCCATGAATATTTAAAATGTTTTTTTCCCACTTTGGCCAACTGTCCAACAGAGAAAAGGCAAAAAAATTACTTTTTGAAACAAAAAAATCGTCACTCTTATAGCTTGTATCAAATTGGAAATTAATTAATTTTTGTTCTTGCTTAGACATTTAATTTACTCTCCATATTTGCTGCTCAGTATCTATTAAGAAATTATTATTTTTTGCAATATTTAAAAATTCCTTAGGTGATCCATTAAAAATTATTTTATAATTCACTCTTTTATTATTAAAACTTTTAATTAAATAATTTGAGACTAAATCTGTTTTAGATAGAAATTTTTCAAAGTCATCATTTTTTTTATAGTCTTTAGAGCTTATAAATAAATTAATCGGTAATTTCACAGATCTATTTATTTTATTGACTTCTTTCCATTCATTTTCGTAAATAATTTTTATATTATCAATAAAATTTCCTAACTCCTTTGGTGAATAAATATTTTTTTTTGTAAAGATTTTACTTTTAATTTTTAATTTATTATTTAACTTTATTTTAGAAAATACCTTAAATTTCTGATCATCTTTATATATAAAACAAATAATATATTCTTCCAAATTATAGTCTTTTACAATTTTATTAAAATTATAATCCTCTAAATTTTTGTAATTTTCGTTTAAAACTTTTACAATATCAATATCTTCTGATGGCAAAATATATTCTATTAGATGATAATCTTTAATATCATAATTCCAATTATCGTAAAAAGGGTTCTGGTTAAAAATATTGATATTTTGCGACGACGTATCAACTAAAATCGGGAAAATTATAATTTTTTTTTTATTTGGAATAGAAGGAAATATATTTTTTTTTTCAATAAATAGAAATGTATTTTGTTTGTTAAAGTTAAACTCAAAAGTTGCATTATAAGTTTCATTAATGAATTTTTCGTCCTTAATTGTAAATGAATCAATCAGTTTCTTTATTTCATTAACGCTATGATTTGATATTTTGCTCATTTCATCGCTCGAAACAGTCATTCTTAAAAGCTTTTTAAATGCTAATACTATAGCTTTATCAATAACTGCTTTTTTTTTGAAATTATTATCAAATGGTTCAACTACTTGAATTTTGCTAACTTTAAAAGTTGATGAATATACTTTTGAAATTGTTAAAATTATAAATAGAAGTGTTATAAAAAAAATTATATAAGTTTTTTTCAAATAAAGAGAATTTGTATTTAAAAACATAAGTTATTTTAATGAAATATAACAAATTTACATACCAAAAAAGTGGCGTAAATATATCTGAAGCTGACAAATTTGTTAATTTTATATCTAAAAAAACCAGTAAAAAAAAAAAGAAAAATAAAAATATTGGTGGATTCGGATCAATCACAAATATACCAAAAAATTTAAAAGAACCTAAAATAGTAGCTAGTACAGATGGAGTTGGAACAAAAATAGAAATAGCAAATTTACTAAATAAATTTAATACTATTGGTATAGATTTAGTTGCAATGTGTGTGAATGATTTAATAGTTCAAGGAGCACGTCCACTAATATTTTTAGATTATATTTCAATTAATAAAATAAATTTAAAAAAATTAAAAGCTATTATATCAGGAATAAACAAAGGTTGTAATATTTCTAATTGTTCTCTTGTTGGAGGTGAAACAGCTGAAATGCCAGGAACTTATTCTAAAAATAAATTTGATATAGCGGGGTTTGCAGTAGGTGTTGTTGATAAAGAAAATATTATTAAAAAAAATAAAATAAAAAAAAATGATTTAATTTTAGGTGTACCATCTAGTGGTGTGCACTCAAATGGTTACTCGCTCATTAGATATATATTAAAAGAAAAAAAAATTAATATAAAAAAAAATCGATTTCTAAAAAATGAACTTATAAGACCTACCAAGATTTATGTCAAAGAAGTTTTAGAACTTTTTGAATCAAATTTAATTAAATCATGTGCTAATATTACTGGAGGTGGATTAGAAGATAATCTTAAAAGAGTGATACCAAAAGGTCTAGTGGCTGAAGTTAACCTCTCTAAAATAAAACCAAATAAGATTTTTAAATGGATTAAAAAAAATAATGTAAGTGATTATGAGATGCTAAAAACATTCAACTGTGGTGTAGGTTTTTGTTTAATCGCTAAATCTCAAAATATCTCGAAAATTCAAAAAAAATTTCAAAATAAATATAAACCATACGTAATAGGCAAAATATCATCGGGCAAAAAAAAAGTTCAATTAAATGAAAAAATTTTCTGGTAAAAAAATAAGCACTGCTGTTTTTATATCTGGAAGAGGCTCAAATTTAAAAAATCTAATTAATTTTTCTTACAAAAAAAAATCACCAATTGTAATAGATTTTGTATTTACAAATAATATTAAAGCTTATGGCTTAAAATATGCATATGAAAAAAAAATAAACGTGTATTGTTTTAAAAATAAAAAGTTTTCTGTTTCAGAAACAAAAATATTAAAAATTTTAAAAAAAAAAAAAATAATGCTAATTTGTCTTGCAGGATTTATGAAAATTCTTTCAAGTAATTTTATTAAAAAATTTAATGGAAAAATTATTAATATTCATCCTTCTTTATTGCCACAATATAAAGGATTAAAAACTCATCAAAGAGTTTTAAAAAATAAGGAAAATTATACTGGATGTACGGTACATTTTGTCAATTCAAAATTAGACTCTGGAAAAATTATCTTACAAAAGAAAATTAAAATATACAATAATGATAAAGAAAAAAACCTTGAAAGAAGGGTACTTAGGGAAGAGCATAAATTATATCCAAAAGCTATTATAAAAATATTTTCTTAGTCTTTAAAAAAAAAATCTATCTCTATTTTTGCGTTCTCTTGACTGTCTGATCCATGTACAGAATTTTTATCTATTGATTTACCGAATAATTTTCTTATTGTTCCCTCTTCTGCTTTACTAGGGTCAGTAGCACCCATTAGGTCTCTATTTAGTTTAATTGCATTTTCTTTTTCTAACACCATAACTATTATTGGCCCTGAGGATAAATATTCACATAAATCGTTATAAAATGGCTTAGTTTCATGTACTTTATAAAATTTTTCAGCGTCAGACTTTTCTAATTTAATTTTCTTTTGCTTAATTATTTTAAAACCTTTATTTTGAAATAATGCTTTTATTTGATTATCTAAATTTCTTTCAACTGCATCTGGTTTTATGATTGATAAAGTTTGCTCAATATTACTCATAAAAATCCTCAATAAGTTTATTTAACAATCTCACACCATACCCTGTTGCTCCACCAGAATTTAAAGCTCCACCATATTTAGAAAAAGCCATCCCAGCAATATCGAGGTGTGCCCAAGGTGTTTTATTTAAAATGAACCTTTGTAAAAATTGAGCAGCGGTAGTAGAACCTGCACCTCCAACATAATTTATATTTTGCATATCTGCATTTTTAGAATCCATAAGTTTATCAAAGTTTTTATGGAGTGGCATTCTCCATAATTTCTCATCTACTTTTTCGCCTGCCTCAATTAATTGTTTTGAAAGTTTATCATCGTTTGAAAAAAGTCCAGCATATTCTGAACCTAAAGAAACAATGATGGCTCCAGTCAAGGTTGCTAAATCAACTATAAATTTCGGTTTAAATTTTTTTTCAGTAAAAGTTAAAGCATCTGCTAGAACAAGCCTACCTTCAGCGTCAGTGTTTAATACCTCAATAGTTTTTCCACTATAAGACTTTACAATATCTCCAGGCCGTTGTGCATTTCCACTCACCATATTTTCAACAAGACCAACCACACCAACAGCATTTATTTTTGCTTTTCGTAAAGCTAACGTCATCATTAAACCTACTACAGCTGCTGAGCCTGCCATGTCATAAGTCATGTCTTCCATAAATCTTGCTGGTTTTAAAGAATAACCACCGGTGTCAAAACAAACACCTTTACCTACGAAGGCTAATGGCTTATCTTTTGATTTTTTTCCATTCCATTCAATTGTAACTAAATAAGATCCTCGTACACTTCCTTGACCAACTCCAAGTAAAGCTCCCATACCCATTTTTTTTAATTCTTTATTATTATAAATTTTTATTTTAAGACCAATTTTCTTTAGTTTACTAATTCTATTTGCGTATTCATCTGGATGTAGAATATTGCCTGGTTCCGAAACAAGATCTTTAGTAAAGTTAGTTCCTTCAAGCAAAGATTTAAATCTTTTATTTTTTTGATTATTTTTTTTATAAGTAATAATGTTAAGATCTATATTTGTAAGTTCCTTTTTTGATTTGTATTTATTAAATTCATACGACTTTAGTTGAATTCCGTGTAGAAACTCGTCAATGAAACTCTTAGCATCCGTTTTAACATCCTCAATATTCTTATCAAAAAAAGTCAAATTTCTTAAAAAATTTGATTTTATATAATTGTAAAAATTTGCCCCTTTTTTTTCATTTTCAATTGAATTTTGATTTTTTTTAATTTTAACCAAAGTAATTTTTTGATTTGGATTAATATTAAATGTAATAAACTCTTTTTTTTTTGACTTATTAGAATTAATTGTATTATTGATTTGATTTGTGATTTTGCTTACTGGAAGTTTTTTAAAACCGAAAATTTTAAAGTCCTCATCAGAAAAGAGTACATAATTCTTTATATTTTTCTCCCCGATCCCCTTTTTGTAGCTTATATTTATTGGCATTATTTAATATTATGTACTTTAGGTTGTATTTAAACTATAAGTTTAATTTTTGAATTATATAAATATTAATTTAGAAAATTTCAATGAAAAAAATTATATTTAATAAGCTACTTTTAGATGTGACAAAATTTTTTCTTTTAACGTCTATCAGTCTCTCGTTAATTATACTTGTGGTCCAGGCCGTTGGATTTTTAGACTATATTTCAGAGGATGGGCATGGTTTTTATACGTATTTCGGAGTAACTATCTTAAATTTTCCAAAAATATTTACCAGAATAATGCCATTTTGCATTTTTATAACAATATTTTACATAATTAATAAATATGAGCTTAAAAATGAATTAGTCATATTCTGGAATATTGGCATAAAAAAAATAAAATTTATAAATATCCTAGTTGCTTTCTCTTTCGTTTTTTTATTTATTCAAATAATACTAAATAATATTATTGTTCCAAAATCTTTAGATCAGGCAAGAGAATTCATTAGAAATTCGAATATAGATTTTTTTCCAAGTTTGATTAAAGAAAAGAAATTTATAGATGCAGTAGAAAAACTAACAATTTTTGTAGAATCAAAAAACGAAAAAGGAGAGCTGAGAAATATTTACTTAAAAGACAACCTAAGCGATGATAGGTCACAAATAATATATGCAAAAAGTGGCAGGCTAATATTTGATGGTAACAGCAATTATATTACACTATTCGATGGAAATTTTATAGATATTGATAAAGAAAAAATTACAACGTTTTCTTTTAAAAAAACTGAATTTGATTTATCGAAATATAAAACTAAAACTACAATTTTTCCAAAAATACAAGAAGTAAATTCTTTTAGTATATTTTTATGCCTTTATAAATTGAAATTTAACGAAAATTTTGAATTAGCAAATAAAAAAATTTTTAAATGTAGAGATAATATTTTTGGAGATGTTATAGAGGAGGCTTTCAAAAGGAGTATTAAACCATTATTTATTCCGGTAATTGTATTATTTTCAACAATAATAATATTATTTAATAAAGATAATTATGGATACTTAAAGGCACAATATCTCCTTTTTTCAATTGTTTTTTTAATAATTATATTTTCAGAGATATCTTCTAGATACATAAATAATATTTCTTCAACAATTATATTTTCAATACTTCCTTTTATATTATTTTTAGCTGGATATTTATTTTTGTTTTTAAAATTGCGAGTGAAACATGATTAAAGTATACCAATTATATCTTGTTAAAACTTTTTGGAAAATTTTTTTTATTACTTTTTTAATTTTTTTTTCGCTTATAATAATATTAAATATTTTTGAGGAAGTTTCGTTTTTTAAGGATGTGAGTGTAAATCCATTGTATCCTTTCTATTTAACTTTATTAACAACACCAGCTGTAGTTTATGAAACATTTCCGTTTATATTTTTTATCTCAACACAGTTTCTATTTATTAGACTTTTAGACAAAGATGAACTAGATATTTTTAAAAAAATAAGTTTAAGTAATTTTAAATTAATAAGCATTTTATCATTAAGTACTTTTTTAATTTCATTATTGATAATTACAATTTTTTACAACTTTTCATCAAATCTAAAGTTTATATATTTAGAAATGAAAAACAAATATTCTGGTGACAATAAATATTTGGCAATAGTAACAGAAAATGGGTTGTGGATAAAAGACGAAATTGGAGATAAAATTAATATAATTAATGCGGATAAAATTGAGGGTAAGTTTCTTAAAAACGTAACTATTAATCAATTTTCAAAAGATTATAATATTATAAATAATATTGTTGCAGATAAGATAGATATACAAAATAAAAATTGGATAATTATTAAAGGTAATTTTTCAAAAATTAATCAAAGTTTAAAAACTAGGGAAAATGTAGTTTTTAGTAGTAATTTTGATGCTGAAAAAATTAATAATCTTTTTTCAGATCTATCCTCTTTAAATATTTTTGAATTAAATAAATTAAAAAAGGATTATAGTAATTTAGGTTATTCTGTTACAAATATTGATATTCATTTTCAAAAATTAATATCGTATCCAATATACCTTACTATAATGACTATTTTTGCATCAGTTATAATGTTTAATATAAAAAAAAATAAATCAAAAGTTTTCCATATTGTACTTGGTACATTTTTTTCTGTTGTTATTTACTATATGAATTTTTTTTCAAGCTTACTCGGTCAGAATGAAAGATTGCCGGAAATTTTTTCTATTTGGCTGCCGTTAATTATTATATCTTTATTTTGCTCAATTGGATTGGTAAGGATAAATGAAAAATAAAATGAAAAATTTTTTTAATTTAAATATTATCATAATAATTTTTATTATTAGCTTAAATACTTATTTGTATTCTGATGAATTTTATTTTGAAGGTCAAGAAATTCAAATTTTTGATGAGGGAAATAGATTAGTGTCAAAAGAGGGCGTAAAAATAACTACTGATAATAATTTGATAATTTTTGCTAATGAGTTTGAATATAACAAAAATAAATCTGAATTGTTGTTAGAAGGAGATATAATAGTTAATGATAATGATAGGGAAATAATATTAAAATCTGAAAAATTAAAATATTCAAAAAAAACTGAAAAAATAATTACATATGGAATTACTAATATAACAATTGGTAATAAATATTTTATTGATTCTAGTGACGTTAATTTTTTTAAAAAAGATGGTTTTCTTAGCTCAAATCAAAAAACAACTATAACTGATAAGTTTGAAAATAATTTTATATCTCAAAATTTCAAATTTATTTTAGAAAATGAACTTATTAAAGCCGAAAACGTTGTTTTAAAAGATGAATACGGAAATCGAACAGAGTTATCTAATTTCTTTGGGAATATACAAGGCAATGAATATTTCGGAAAAGATCTTAAGATTATATTTAAAAAAGATACTTTTGGTAATTCAAAAAATGACCCTAGATTGTATGGAAATACAGTAACCTCAAACAAAAATATTTCAAAAATTTCTAAAGGTGTTTTTACTACATGTAAAATGAGAGAGAAATGCCCTCCATGGAAATTAAACGCTGAAGAAGTGGTTCATGATAAAACAAAAAAAATTATTAATTATAAAAATGCTTGGCTTAATTTATATGATAAACCTGTAATATATTTTCCAAAGTTTTTTCATCCTGATCCTACCGTAAAAAGACAATCTGGTTTTTTAGTTCCAAATATATCTGAGTCTGGTAATACCGGAACATCTTTGTCAACTCCATACTTTAAAGTATTAGATATAAATAAAGATTTTACTTTTAAACCAAGATTTTTTACAAATAATAATTTGCTTATGCAAGGTGAGTATAGACAAGTTGAAAAAAATATAAATCATATTATGGATTTAGGAATATTCACATCTGAAATGAATAATAACACAGAGCCATCTAAATCTCATTTTTTTTCAAACACAATAATAGACTTAGAAGATAAAATATTTGAAACTTCTAATTTTGAGATTAATTTTGAACAGGTATCGAATGATACATATATCAAAAAGTTTAAACCAAGATCTCAATTGATTGATAGTGAAAATCTAATGCATAATTTTGTTAAGTTTAATGGATATGATGAGAACTCCTCAATTAATATGACAATTGAAAGTTATGAGGATTTAACTAAAAACTCTAGCGACAAATACGAATATATCTACCCAAATGTTGAATATACAAAAGATATTTTAAATACAAAATTACCTGGATCTTTAAATTTCAAATCAAATTTTTATCAAAAATTATTTGAAACAAACAAGTATAAGCAAAGTTTAATAACAGATATAATTTATAAGAATGATACAAAGTTCAATTTAAACGGCTTGACTAGAGATTTTCAAATTTTGTTCAAAAATCCTAATCTAAGAGAAAAAACTGGTTCAAATAATGAAACAAATAATGAAAGTAAAATATTAACAAAATTAATGTATTCGTTTAGTTACCCTCTAAAAAAAGAAGGACAAATTTACGATCGTTTTCTAAAGCCAAACTTATCAGTCAGATTCAGCCCTAATAATACTAAAAATATATCTAATGAAGATAGAAGATTAGGTATAAATAATATTAACACTTTCAACAGATTGTCTATGAATGATGGAGTTGAGGGTGGGCAATCAATTACTGCAGGAATTGATTATCAATTAAAAAATAAACTAGGTGATGATAAAATATCGCTAAATTTGAGTCAGGTATTTAGAGATAAAGCAAATCCTGATTTGCCAACAAATAGCAGTCTTAACAATAAATACTCAGACATAATTGGAAAGGTTAAATTTGATTTATTTGATAACTTAAATTTTGAGTATGATTTTATGCTTGATAATAACCTAGATAAAACAAATTATAATTATTTAGAAGCAAATATAAATGTAAATAATTTTTTGACAAGTTTTCAATTTTTAGAGGAAGATGGCGAGATTGGAACTAAAAGTTATTTAGAAAATCAAACGAAATATTCTTTTGATGAGAATAACAGCTTAAGTTTTTCTACTAGAAGAAATCGAGAGTTAGATATGACAGAGTTTTATAATCTGATTTATCAATACGAAAATGATTGCTTAAAGGCAGCGATTGAATACAATAAGTCATTTTATAATGATAGTGATGTAAAACCTGAGGAAGAATTATTATTTACAATTACTATTGTGCCCTTCACTAAAATTAGCTCAACTAATGTTGGTAATTAATGAAAAAAATATTGTTAATGTCATCAATAATTTTTTTTTTTTTTATAAACAAAACTTCATATAGTCAAAAAGTTTATATATTATACACAATTGATAATAATCCCATTACAAACGTGGAAATTAATAATGAGATAACCTACTTAAAACTATTTAATAAAAATTTAAGAAGTATGGATAAGGAGCCTTTAGTAGTTTATGCGACCAAGTCAATTATAAGAGAAAAAATAAAAGAAGTTGAAGTAAAAAAATATTTTAAATTAGGCTTAAACGAAGAAATTGTAAATCAAAGAATTTATGATTTAGTTGCTAGAGCCAACATAAAGAATATTGAAGAGTTTTATCAACTTTTAAATAATCTTAATCTTGAAAAAGATTTCATAAAGAAAAAATTAGAAATTGAAATTCTGTGGAATAAATTAATTTTCGAAAAATATAAAGATAAATTATCAATCAATGAGGATAAAATTCAAAAGGATTTGAGATATAAAATAGAAAATCAAACTGAAGTGGTTGAAGAATTTAAACTTTATGAAATTCTTTTTACTGGTTCAACAACAAACATTGATACTGAATTTGAAAAAATAATTAAAAGTATTGAAGAAATTGGTTTTGAAAACACAGCAAGAATATTTAGTACCTCAAATTCTTCTAGTGCTGGTGGTGAGGTGGGTTGGGTAAAAAAAACACAACTTTCTGATAAGATTTACCAAGAAATTAAAAATTTGAAAGACAATGAAATTAGCAATGTCATTAATGCTCCTTCTGGAAAATTGATTCTAATGATTAAAGAAAGAAAGGATTCGAATAAGAAATTATCTTTTAACGAAGAGTATAAAAAAATTTTAAATTTTGAAAAAAATAAACAATTAAATCAATTTTCTACTATTTATTTCAAAAAAGTAGAATTGAATACTGTAATCAATGAGAAATAAACCAATAATTTTAGTTGCAGGCGAACCTTACAGTATTTTTTTTGAAATCTTTTTTAAATCTTTAAAAAAAATTAATTCACCAATATTATTAGTAGGCTCAAAAGAATTACTTATAAAGCAAATGAAAGCTTTGAAATTTAAATTTAAGATAAATGAATTATTAGTAAGAAAAATTAAATCATCAAGTCTTAGAAATGGTTGTATAAATATAGTGAACGTAAATTTTAATCATAGTAAGATTTTTGATAAAATTACAATAAAGTCTAATAAATACATTGAAGAATGTTGTAATATTGCATTAAAAATAGTTCAAATCACAAAAGCAAAAGTTTTAATAAACGGACCAATTTCAAAAAGTAATTTTTTAAAAAGAAAATATCCAGGCATGACCGAATATTTTGAAAAGAAAGTTGGATTTAAAAATAAAGCGGTAATGCTTATATATAATAAGAGGTTATCTGTGAGTCCTTTAACTACTCATATACCAATCAAGAACGTAACAAAAAAAATAACAAAAAAAAAAATTATTTCAAATATAAAGACTATTTATAAGTTTTATAAAGAAAACTTAAGAATCAATCCGAAATTTGTAGTTACATGTCTTAATCCCCACTGTGAAACTTCAGAAAAATTTTCTGAGGATAACAAAATTGTTTCACCTGCAATTAAATTTTTAAAAAAAAACAGAATAAATGTATCCGGTCCATTCGCAGCTGATACAATTTTTTTAAAAGATAATTTAAAGAAATATAACGTTGTTATTGGTATGTATCACGATCAAGTTTTAACACCTCTCAAAACAATTTACCAATTTAATGCTATTAATATAACTTTAGGATTGCCATTTTTTAGGATAACTCCTGATCATGGACCAAATAATATAATGTTAGGAAAAAATATTTCCAATCCTGAGAGCTTAATAAAAGCTATTGAATTTGCAAAAAAAATTAGGTGAGCATAAAGCCCAAAAAAAGTCTCGGTCAAAATTTTCTTGTTGATAAAAACATAATTAATAAAATATGCAATTCTGTAGAAATTAAAAAAGAAAATATAATAGTAGAGATAGGTCCTGGAACTGGTAACCTAACTAATATTTTAATTAATAAAAAACCAAAACTTATATATTTAATAGAAAAAGATAAAGCTCTTTTTAACGAACTCAAATTAAAATTTAATCGAAGGGTTAAAATCTTCAATGAAGACATTTTAAATTTTAAATTCAGTAGAATAATAGGTGAAAAGTTTCTGATCTTTGGGAATCTACCTTATAACATTTCATCACAAATACTTGTTAAATTTATTATAAATAAAGATAATTTGAAATTTGAAAAATTAGTTTTTATGTTTCAAAAGGAATTAGCAGATAGAATTATTGCAAATACAAACGAGTCAAATTATGGAAGATTATCGATCCTTACAAAATGGAAATTTAATGTAAAAAAAGCTTTTGACATTAACCCAAATTCTTTTAAACCAAAACCAAAAATTCAAAGCTCACTACTAGTTTTTGAACCAAAACAAAGCTTTTTCAAATTTAAAAATCCTAAAAATTTAGAAAAAATAACTAGAATATTATTTAATCAAAGAAGAAAAAAAATAAAAAAAACAATAAATAATCTATTTAAAAAAGATCAAGAAACTTTAAGAAAAATTAAAATTGATTTAAATTTAAGACCTCAAAATCTAGAACCAGAAAAATTTTTTTTAATTACAAAAGAATATGAAAAATTAGTTGACTAACATTTTAATATGCTTTTCAATATATTTCTTATCATAATCGAATTTATGACCTTTTTCGGTAAGTCCTATTATAATTTCTAAAACTTCTCTATGACATCTTTCTAAATCATCATTTATAACTACAAAATCATAATCAATCCAATGTTTTACATCGGTATAAAAATCTTTCATTCTTTCAGAAGCTATTAGTTTATCTTTCATATCCCTATTTGATAACCTCTCAAATAATATTTCTTTACTAGGTGGTAAGACAAAAAATGAAAATATTTTGTAATTTATATTTTGAGACTTTATTTGTTTTGCACCCTGCCAATCAATATCAAAGAGAACATTTTTCCCCTCTTTTAATTTTTTTAGAACAGGATTTTTTAATGTTCCATAGAGATTATTAAATACATTAGCGTATTCTAAAAAATCGTTTTGTTTTATTAATTTGTTAAATTCCTCTTTGTTTACAAAATAATAATCTTTACCATCAGTTTCATTAGTTCTTGGTCGTCTAGTTGTATGAGATATAGAAGTGAAAAAATTTTTTTGTTGATTTATTAACTTAACTAAAGTTGTTTTTCCTGCCCCTGATGGTGATGAAAAAATGAATATAGTTCCATCAGTCTTCAAAGACATTATAAAATTTTTTAATTACTTTTGCTCTCGATAAACTTAATTGCGTCTCCCACTGTTAATATTTTTTCAGCCTCACTATCAGAAATTTCAGAACCAAATTCTTCTTCGAAAGCCATTACTAATTCTACAGTATCAAGACTGTCAGCTCCTAAGTCATCAATAAAACTTGATTCTTCTGTTACTTTAGCTTCCTCTATACCTAAGTGGTCCGCAACTATTTTTTTAACTTTATTTGAAACATCGTCAGACATATAAATCCTTTTTTGTTATATTTT
>CEUJ01180300.1_pt1 | contig 14049 bp, 12 predicted proteins | sample 361531 | NCBI WGS metagenome assembly CEUJ01 (sample SAMEA2622842, study PRJEB7988) | marine metagenome | biome: marine biome (ENVO:00000447); feature: marine epipelagic mixed layer (ENVO:xxxxxxxxx); material: "saline water (ENVO:00002010), including plankton (ENVO:xxxxxxxx)" | depth 140 m | reverse complement strand
AAAAAAGGTTTTCACATTTTATATTTAGGCATTTTCATGAGGTGAAATTATGAAAAGAATGCTTATAAATGCAACACAGCCTGAAGAACTTAGAGTTGCAATTACCGAAGGAAATATTCTTTACGACCTTGATATTGAAAATATCAGCGAAATACGAAGAAAAGGGAATATTTATAAAGGCAAGGTAAGTAGAATTGAACCTAGCCTAGGTGCTGCTTTTGTAAATTATGGAGCTGAAAGACATGGTTTTTTACCATTTAAAGAGATTTCTCCTCAGTTCTATCCAGAAAGGAATAATCGCAATACTAGGTTATCTATATCTGATTGTTTAAAAAAAGATCAAGAAATCTTAGTTCAGGTAGAGAAAGATGAAAGAGGTAACAAAGGTGCTGCTTTAACAACAAATATTAGTCTTGCTGGCAGATATTTAGTTTTGATGCCGAATAATCCCAAAGCTGCTGGAATATCCAGAAGGTTAGAAGGTAAAGAAAGGGATAAATTAAAAGAAAGAATTTCTTCCTTGAATGTACCCGAAACAATGGGCTTAATTGTGAGAACTGCTGGAGAAGGAAAAGATTTAGAAGATCTGAAATGGGATTTAGATTATTTACAAAGACTATGGGAAGGAATAAATGAGGCAGATACACTCAAAAATAGCCCCATTCTAATATTTAAAGAAAGCGATATTATAATCAGGGCATTAAGGGATTATTTAAAAGAAGATATAGAAGAAATCTGGGTTGATACTGAGGAAGCTTTTGAAGAAGCCTCTGAATTTGTTGAAAGAGTTATGCCTGATCAATTAAGCATATTAAACAAATACGAAAATACTCTTCCTCTTTTCACTCGTTATCAAATTGAGTCTCAAATTGAAACAGCCTATCAAAGGGAAGTTAAACTTACTTCTGGTGGATCCATAGTAATTGATGATGCTGAAGCATTAGTCGCAATAGATATTAATTCCTCTCAAGCTACTTCGGGAAAAGATATTGAAGAAACTGCAGTCAAAACAAACATAGAAGCATGTGCAGAGATTGGAAGACAATTAAGGTTAAGAGATATTGGTGGTTTGGTTGTTATTGATTTTATTGACATGATGAAAATTGAGAATAAAAGAGCTGTAGAAGACGCTATGAGGGAAGCATTATCTGAAGATCGTGCCAGAGTGCAAATTGGTAGAATATCAAGGTTTGGATTACTTGAATTATCAAGACAAAGATTGAGATCTTCCCTAAAGGAAAGATGGACTCAGGATATAAATACCCTTTCTACTGCTGTTCTAAGATTACTTGAAGAGGAGTCAAGCAAAGAAAAAACAAGCGAAGTCAGAGCCATTGTCTCTCCAGATATGTCTGCGTTACTACTTAATGAAAGAAGAGTTCGTTTGAATGATATCGAAGCCCGAAGCAGTGTGAAGCTCGTAGTAATATCCGATGCAACAAGGCCTGATTCGAGATTTGAGGTAATAAGAATAAAAGATGGAAAGGTTATTGATCCAGAAAAAAATAGATCAAGTATCTCTGTTGCTGATCACTTTGAACAGAAAAGTAAAAAGAAAAGTTCAGAAGAAAAACCTTTGCTAGATATTAAAAGGTCCCGCAGACCAAAAAAATCTTTATTTAAAAGATTTATTGAGTTTTTTAAAAGTAACAAACCAAAGAAAACGAAACAAAAACCAAATAAAAAAAATAAATTCTCCAAAAATCACGGCAAAAAGCCTTACCAGAAGAATAGAAATAAAATTGATGGTAGAAATAAACCTAATACAAAAAGATTTAATGATAATAAGAAGCAAAATTCTAAAAACAAGAAACCTCAGAACTCGCCAGAAAATAAAACAAATAATATTTCAAAAAAATCAAAATCTGAAACCACGAAAGTATCCAAGCCCAAAGACTCGGTTGTTGGTAAATCCTCCGTTATTACAAGTGAAGATGGATTGAATAACGAAAGAAATTCTAAACCCAGAAAATTGAGTAGACCTAAAGCAGATAAAGATACTGCAATTAAGAATAAAAATGTTGAAACAAAGAAATCTTTAGAGAGAGCGGGAAACGACCCAAGAAATAAATAAATCAGATTTTACTAATAAAGTTTTGAATTAACTTTCCTGATATAGAAATATTGGCCGGTGGAATATTTTTTGGCATGTTATCTTTATTGAACCATTGAGCTTCATCAATTTCTTCTCCGTCAGGTTTTAATTCGCCTGAATCGTATTCAGCATAGAAACCTAACATCAATTGACTTGGAAAGGGCCAAGCCTGACTAGAAAAATACTCCAAGTTTTTTATGTTTATATTTACTTCTTCCAAAACTTCCCTTTTCAATGCATTCTCTACCGACTCACCTGGTTCTATAAAACCTGCCAAAGTACTATAAAAATCTGGGGGAAAATTTTTATTATGCGCAAGCAAAAATTCATTTTCTTTATATACAAGCGTAATTACACAAGGAGAAATTCTAGGGTAAATAAGTTGGCCTCTGCATTTTGAACATTCCATTGCCCTTTCTTTAATATGTTGTTCCATTCTTGACCCACAAGTCCCACAAAATTGATGATCTTTTGACCAATTTATTATCTGGATAGATCTTGCAATAACATCGAACAATTGATCAGGCATTCTTCCAAGTGCTGAACGCATATCTATAAATATCGAATTTTCTAATTCGCACTGATTTTTTAAAGCCAAAATTGCAAAACATGGTTTTTTATTTAGATAGCCCAAGAAATGCCTTTCTTTTTCTTCTATATAAGACCAATTTAATTCATCTTGTGTGATAGGTCTGATAAAATTTTCATTTGAAAACGATAGAATGCTTTGCTCAAATATAATAAAAAATTCTGAATCTTTAGATTCAACATCTATATAATTTGCAGGTTCAAAGTTAAACAAATGAAATCTCCATGATAAATTCAATTTATTATAATTTTTTGGGAGTTGCTCCTAATTGGTATAAAAACACAATAATCTCTTTCTTGATTGTCAATCCGATTATATACATTTTATTCGATGCCATGAGCTTACCTGCTGGATTTATTCTTGGCTGGATCATTCTGGGTGAATTTATTTTTACTTTGGCAATGGCAATCAAATGTTACCCTCTTCAACCTGGTGGATTGATAGCACTGGAGTCTATTTTGATGGGTCTAACCAATACAGGGCAAATATATTATGAAGTAGAAGCAAATTTAAAGGTTATCTTGCTGCTAGTTTTTATGGTGGCTGGCATCTATTTTATGAAAGATTTTCTATTATATATATTTACTAAACTTTTAATTAATATCAAAAACAAAAGAGTTTTATGTTTGCTTTTTGTGTTTTCAGCGGCATTTCTGTCTGCTTTCTTAGATGCTTTAACAGTTATGGCAGTATTAATTGCAGTTGCTGCTGGTTTTTATCATGTTTATATAAATGTTGCCTCAAAGGAAAATTCCTTTTCTGAAGACTCAGATGAATTTCAGATTTTTAAAGGTTTTCTTCGAAATTTATTAATGCATGGAGCAGTTGGAACTGCTTTAGGTGGTGTTGCTACAACTGTGGGAGAACCTCAGAATTTATTGATTGCTAGTGTTGCTGATTGGTCGTTTATTGAATTCTTTCTAAAAATGCTTCCAATCTCTTTTCCTGTTTTCATTGCTGGATTGATAACTTGTTATTTCGTTGAAAGATTTTCTTTATTTTCATTCGGAGTTCAGCTTCCAGATCATATTAGACAAATTCTTTATGACTTTGATAAACAAGAGTCTTCAAAAAGAACTCAAGCTCAAAATATGAAAATCGTTACTCAAGCATTAATTGCCTTAATATTAGTATTTTCTCTAGCTTTTGGACTTGCTGCTGTTGGATTAATCGGCTTGATGATTATTGTTTTGCTGACAGCCTTTAATGGAGTCATTGAAGAACCAAAACTTGGAAAAGCTTTTGAAGAAGCTTTACCATTCACTGCTCTTCTTGTTGTATTTTTTGCAGTAGTTGCGGTTATACATGACCAACACCTATTTACACCGGTTATTACTTATGTCTTAAGCTTGAGACAGGAGATTCAAATACCGATGTTTTTCATGGTGAATGGAATCTTATCGATGATTAGTGATAATGTTTTTGTTGCGACTATTTATATAAGTGAAGTTAAGGAAGCCTTGGATAGTGGAGCAATAGGCAGAGAACAATTTGATCTGTTAGCCATTGCCATTAATAGTGGTACAAATTTACCTAGTGTGGCAACTCCTAACGGTCAAGCTGCATTTTTATTTTTACTTACTTCTTCCGTAGCACCTCTATTAGGACTTTCTTATTTACGAATGGTTTTGATGGCGCTACCTTATACTATTGTATTATCTGTGGTGGGGGTTCTTTCGGTAATTTACTTTCTCTGATGAAAAGATCTTTTTGTATTGCTCCGATGATGAGAAAGACTGATCGTCATTTTAGATATCTCAGCGGAATTTTATCTAAAGAAGCAATTCTCTTTACCGAGATGATTCATGCTAATGCAATAAACCGAAACAATCCTGAAAAATTCTTAGATAATTCTGGTATTTCTAATTCTACTGTTTTACAAATTGGTGGTAGTGTTCCAGAGGAATTAAAAAAAGCCACAAGAATATCAAATGCTTTCAATTATTCTGAAATAAATCTTAACTTAGGCTGCCCTAGTTCAAAAGTTCAGTCTGGAAACTTTGGGGCAGTGTTAATGAAAGACGTTGAGCTAGTTAAGAGATGTTTATCTGAAATGATTTCTGTTTCGGATAAAGAGGTATCTGTAAAGATAAGATTAGGCGTTGATGATACTGATGTTGAGAAAGATCTCGATTACTTTGTAAATGAATTGTCTAAAGTTGGTATTAATACTTTCTATGTTCATGCAAGGATAGCCCTTTTAAAAGGGTTGGATCCTAAAGAGAATAGGACAATACCGCCATTGAATTATGAAAGAGTTTTGAGGTTAAAAAAAGATTTCCAAGATATCAATATCATTATTAACGGCGGGATAAACAATTTTCTATCAGCTAAAGAAGATTTTAAAAGTTTAGATGGCATTATGGTTGGGAGAACTGCGTACGAATTTCCTTATAAATTATTAGAAGTTGATCGACTTTTTTATGACTCAAATAAGGAGGAAAATAGTTTATTAATGATAATTGATCAGATGTTTGAATACATTGATAACCTCAGTTTAAGAGACTCAATCAAAACTAAATTCCATATGTTAAATTTATTCAAAGGATTTAATAATGCAAAAAAATCTAGACACGTATTATTAGGTAATCAAAAAAGTGAAAAAATTAGAGAGGAGTTAAAAAACATAATTTTAGAAAATCAAAATAGAGCAGCATGAACTTTTTTAAAAAAATTTTTAATACGGAAGAGTCTCAAAAACCTGAAATTGACGATAAAACAACTACAAAAGCTTGTATTGCTCTTCTGTTAGAGACAAGTATGGCAGATGAAATTCTTGATGATGTTGAAATAGAAGCTTTAAAAAATACATTAGTCAAAGATTTTGAGATTCATCAGACTGAAGTGGATGAGTTAATAAGTCTTGCTAAAGATAACATTGCAGACTCAACTTCCCTTTATGAATTTACACGAGATATAAATGATAATTTTAATGCGGAACAAAGAGTAAGATTAATAGAGTCAATGTGGAAAATTGCTTATGCAGATGGAAACATTGATAAATATGAGGAACACATCATAAGAAAAGTTTCTAACTTAATTTACGTTGCACATTCAGATTTTATAAAGGCTAAAATCTCAGCAAAGGAGAAAACATGAAAACTACAAATCCTGATAAATATGGTCTTTCAAAAGAAAGGTTAATAAAAATGGAAAATTTTTTTAAGGAAAAATATATCCAAAATGGCAAATTGGCAGGTATTCAAACCTTAATTGCCAGAAAAGGAAAAGTTATTCATTTCAAGTCATCTGGTTTAAGAGATGTCGAAAATAATAAAAAAATTGAGAAAGATACTATTTTTAGAATTTACTCAATGACCAAACCAATAACTAGCGTTGCTTTAATGCAATTATTTGAACAAGGTCTTTTTCAATTAGCCGATCCTGTTAGTAAATTTCTACCAGAATTTAAAAATCCAAAAGTCTTTGTTTCAGGTAGTTATCCACATTTTATGACTCGTCCAGCAAATCGTGAAATCTCTATTAGAGATTTATTAACCCATACTGCCGGATTAACTTACGGCTTTCACTATCGTACAAATATAGATCATGCTTATCGAAAAGTTTGGAGTGGTCCTAGAGGAGAAAATACAGATTTTAGTTTTCCGCCTCTTGATTTAGAAAATTTTTCTAAATCAATAGCTAGTTTACCCCTAGAGTTTGATCCCGGAGATAAATGGAACTACAGCGTTGCCACCGATATTTGCGGAAGATTAGTAGAAGTTTTAAGTGGCATGTCGTTAGATGCTTATTTTACAAAATATATTTTCAAGCCGCTAAAAATGAAAGACACGGGTTTCTTCGTAGCCAAAAATAAAATTAATAGGTTTGCTTCATGTTATGAAAGAACTCCAAAAGAGTATTTACGACTTCAAGATGCAGGAAACAACAAGAGCGGTTATTCAAGTATGCCATTGCATTTGTCTGGTGGTGGAGGTTTGGTTTCTACCACAGAAGATTATTACAATTTTTGTCAAATGCTGCTTAATGGAGGTAAATTTGAAGGCCAAAGACTTTTATCAAGAAAAACTATTGAATTGATGACTTCTAATCATCTAACTGATAACCAAGATATGGTTACCATGGGTTCTGAAGGAAGTTTTAGCGAAATTAGATATAAAGGCGTTGGATTCGGATTGGGCTTCGGAGTAAATATAGATTTAGCTGATACTCAAAATTCTGGCTCAATTGGAAGTTATAATTGGGGCGGTGCCGCAAGTACTTTTTTTTGGATAGATCCAAAAGAGGAACTAATTTGTATTTTAATGACTCAACTTATGCCATCTGGCTATTATCCAATTAGAGTACAAATGCAATCAATGGTTTATAGTGCTTTTATCGATTAATTAAAAATCTTCAAAATCTTCATCTTGAAAAAGCTCTTCTTCAGATATTCCATCATTGACTTCATATTTTCTTCTTTCAAGATATGCATCTCTTAAAAAGGCATACTGATCCTTGCTTTCAATATCTGCTATACCCGTAAAAGCAGAATAAGTATTAATTAAATCAAGAGATATAAGACCTAATCTTGCTCTGTTATTGTCTAGAGAAATAGCTGGAGCAAGGGCAGTATCACCAACAAAAGTAAAAGCATCTCTTGTGGTACTAGGTCCTAAAAATGGTAGCATTAAATAGGGTCCTGGTTTCGCGCCCCATTTACCTAAAGTTTGACCAAAGTCTTCACTATGTTTTTCTAAACCCATTTCCGAAGCTACATCAAAAAAACCAGCTAATCCAAATATAGAATTTATAAAAAAACGAGTGATATCACTCATAGACTCAACAACATTTCCTTGTAAAAGATTATTAATTGAAATTCTTATATCATCTAAGTTGGCAAAAAAATTTGTTATGGATGTTTGAGCAAACTCTGGAGTTGCTTGATCGTAAAAGTCAGTAACTGGTCTTAAAAACAACTTATCCAATTTATTGTTAAATTCAAAAACCTTTCGATTGCTTTTTTCATATGGATCATCAGGATTAAAATCACTAGATAGATTATTGATTGTTGCACAACCAGATGTTGCTAGAAATAAAATCAACAGAATACTTTTGGCATTTAAGATAAAATGACCTCTCTTCATGTTGATAGCATATTCCTATGACAGCGAAAAAAAAAGAATTAATTGTTACAAGCGCACTTCCTTATGCAAATGGTCCGCTTCATTTTGGACACTTACTAGAACATATCCAAACTGATATTTGGGTAAGATCGCAACGTATTATTGGTAATGACTGCATTTATCTCTGTGCTTCAGATGCTCACGGTACGCCTATCATGATGAAAGCTGAAGAAGAAAATGTCTCGCCTGAAAAATTAGTTAAGAAATACATGAAAGAACATAAAAATACTTTAGAAAAGTTTCAAGTTAATCACGACTGTTATTATCAAACTCACAGTGAAGAGAATAAAAAGTACAGTGAATTAATTTACAATAATGCTCTCAAAAATGGATACATTTCAAAACAAAATATCAAACAGCTCTTTGATCAAGAAAGGAATTTATTTTTAGCTGATCGTTACGTCCAAGGAACTTGCCCTAAATGTAATGCTTCGAAACAATATGGAGATAACTGTGATGCATGTGGGGCTAAGTACGAAGCAACTGAATTACTTAATCCAATATCAATTTTTTCAAATAAACCACCAATAATCAAAGAAAGCGAGCATCTCTTTTTTAGTCTTACAAAGTTAGAAAGTGAAATAAAGGAATGGATAGATAAATCTTCTTTACAGGATAGTGTTAACAATAAGCTTCAAGAATGGTTTAAAGATGGGCTTATGGATTGGGATATATCAAGAGATGCACCCTACTTTGGATTTAAGATTCCTGGTTTTGAGGATAAGTTTTTTTATGTCTGGCTAGATGCACCGATTGGTTACATTGGTACTTTAGAAAAGTATTTAAAAGACTCAAAAAATAAGTTAACTGCCCAAGATTTATGGAGTGATAATTCTTCTTATGAAATTTATCATTTTATTGGTAAAGATATTTTAAATTTTCATGCTCTTTTTTGGCCAGCTCTCTTGCATGCAGCTGAATTTAAGAAACCTTCAAATGTCTTTGTTCATGGTTTCTTAACCTTGAATGGAAATAAAATGTCTAAATCTAAGGGTAATTTTCTTTTGGCTGATCAATATTCAGTTGAATTAAATTCTGATTATTTAAGATATTATTTGGCATCAAAGCTTACTAATAAAATAGATGATATTGATTTTAATTTCGAAGATTTCCAGAAAAAAGTTAATACCGACCTAGTAGGAAAATTTATCAATATTGCTAGTAGAGTTCAGAAGTTTTTAAATTCTAATGATAATAAAATTGGAGCAGATTTAGACGAAAATCTCATTAAAGATTTTCAAAATGAAGCAATTGATATATTTGATGATTTTATTCGTTTAGATTATTCAAACGCATGTAAGAGAATTATGAAACTAGCAGATACAGCCAACCAATACATTGATCACAATCAGCCTTGGATATTGGTTAAAGAAAGTATAAATAAGAAAGAAGTTATAAAGATTTCTAGTACCAGCATGAATTTATTTAGGATATTAAATATTTGCTTAGAACCTATAATTCCTGAAACAGCATTTAAAATAAAATCTTATTTGAATTTAAAAAAAGATAGTTTTGATAATCTCAAACTCTTAATCAAAAATCATGAAATTCAAAAGTTTGAACCTTTAATTGAAAGAATTGATGACGATAAAATAGATAAATTGAGAGAGGCAAGTAAAAGTGAATGAAATTACAATTGATGATTTTTTTAAAATTGATCTGCGTGTTGCAAAAATCATAGAAGTAAATGAAATTGAAGATGCTGATAAGTTAGTGCAGTTAAAATTAGACCTAGGCGAATTAGGTAATAAAACTGTTTTCGCGGGTATTAAGAAATATTATGAACCTAAGAATTTGTTAAATAAAATGGTAATTTGCGTAAATAATTTAAAATCAAGAGAAATGAGATTTGGAACTTCAGAGGGAATGATTTTAGCTGCAAGCGATGAAAAAAGTGGTGTCTACCTAGTTAGTCCTGATGAAGAAGCTATGCCAGGGATGAAGGTAAGTTGATGTCTAAAACAATTGAAACAGATATAGTTATAATCGGCGCAGGTCCCGTAGGGCTATTTACAGTCTTTGAAGCAGGACTTTTAGGTTTAAATTGTCATTTAATAGACAATTTAGACAAAGTAGGTGGTCAGTGTATAGAGCTTTATCCAGAAAAGCCGATTTACGACATTCCTGGAGTTGCTAATCAAACAGGAAAAGAACATATCGACGCTTTGTTAGAACAAATTAAACCTTTTGATTATAAGACTCATCTCAATCAAAGGGTTGATGTTCTTGAAGAACTTCCTGATAATTTTTGGAGAGTTGTTACTAGTGAAAAAACTGAATTTGTAGCAAAAAATGTCTTTATTGCAGCAGGTGCTGGTGCATTTGAACCTAGAAAACCGCCAGTTGAAGATCCCGATAGATTTTTATCGAAGGGTGTGGACTATTCAATTAAAGAAAAAGATAAATATCAAGATAAGGAAATAGTCATATTTGGAGGCGGTGACAGCGCTTTGGATTGGTCGGTTGAATTATCAAAACTTGCCAAGAAAATTTTCTTGGTTCATAGGAGAGACGACTTTAGAGGTGCAGAGCATACTGAAAATCAGATGAGAGATCTTGTCAAAGAAGGAAAAATTGAATTAAAAATTCCTTACGTTATTAAATCTATAAAAGGAGAATCTTCTTTTGAGGGAGTTGAGTTAATGAATTTTGAAACCAAAGAAGATGAGATTTTACAATGTGATGAAGCACTTTTCTTTTTTGGTTTAAATAAGCAACTGGGTCCTATTCTAGAATGGAATATAGATTTGGATGGAAAAAAGATAGCCGTTAACACTGAAAATTATGAAACAAACAAAGAAGGAATATTTGCAGTAGGTGATATAAATACTTATCCAGGAAAACTTGACTTAATTTTATGTGGTTTTCATGAAACAACTATTGCGGTTCAAGAGGCTTATAGAAGAATCAATCCTGGGGAAAGAGTACCTTTTGGTTACACTACTTCAAATAAAGGCTTACAAGAAAAATTAGGTGTTAAATAAGATTCGTAGAATTTCCGCCATCAACAGATATATTTTGCCCTGATATATAAGCTGCTTGTTCTGAACAAAGGAAAGTACAAATTCCAGAAAACTCGTTTACAGTACCCATTCTATTTGCAGTAAGAGACTCTTCTAGCTCTTTTTTTACTACTTCATAAGTAGTATCTGCTAATTTTGCTTGAAAATTTAAAATTTGAGTTTGTCTGTCGGTATCAATTCTTTCTGGTAAAACATTATTAATAGTTATATTAAATTGAGCGACTTCTCTAGATAATGCTTTTGATAGACCATGCAGTCCAGATCGAGCAGAAGTTGAAAGTCCCATTATTAAATGCGGATTTTTAACCATTGCAGAGGTTATATTAATTATTCGACCAAAATTCTTCTCTTTCATTTTTGGTATCACTGCTTGCATAAGTAGAGCAGATTGTGTGAAATTTGATTTAATTGCTGATAGGAAATCTTCTTCAGTCCAATCAAAAAAATTACCAGGAGGTGGTCCACCACTATTATTAATCAAAATATCGGGTTCTGGACAAGCTTCAAGTAATGCAGACCTAGTTGAAGAGTCTTCCATTGGTCCTAAAATGGAAGTAACTTTAAAACCTTTATCAAGAAATTCTTGCTCAGTTTTTTTTAAATTTTTTTCATTTATTCCATTGATAAAAACTTCCACACCTTCCTTGGCTAAATCATTAGCACAGGCCTTACCCAAGCCTCTACTTGAAGCACAGATGATAGCTTTCTTTCCTGAAATACCTAGATCCATTTATTAACCGTTTTCTAAATTACCAAAAGTATTACTAATTGCAGGGCCCCATTGAGACTCAGCAGGCTCCTGGCCCAGTCCTGCCTCGTCGGTGATTACATTAAGGTCTCTTGTTGGAAAGGTATTATCAAACATGTCGCCATCTGTCTGATGTTCATGAGTTTGACCAAAAGGATTTCGCCAGTAATCAAAAAGTTGACTGCCTTGATAATGACGACCCACGCCCCATTCTTGAAAATAATTGAACTCTTCTTTTTTAGACTCAAGCATTTCATTTCCTGTAAAGACATCATCAATGTTAAACATTTCAAAGGAAACATGATTCATTACTGGTTTACCTTCAGATAAAAAAGCTGCTGAAAGAAAGAATACAGTATGGTGGTCAGCAGGATCTTTTCCTTTATCAAGACGGGAGAAGATTCCCTGTAAAGGAGTATTGGGATCTTTTGGATCACCTAAAAAAAGCCTATCACTTGCGATAAGACCTAAATGGTCTTTATACCAATTGAAAGATGCTTGTACATCAACAGCATTGAGTCCCACATGAGCAAATCTTAAAATTCTTGGATAAGAACCTTTTAAAAATCTTTTCATTCGATTAACTCTGTTTACAGTTCTTCCCTCATTTGTTGGTATTGTTTCTGATAAATTTTCTTTTAAATCTTCAATCCCATAGACGACTTCTACTCCAAAACCGTCAAGGTCTTGTCCTTTTGAAACGAAACCTCCTCCAGGAGTTTTGAGTTCTTCTACTCCAGAAAAAGAGTCGGTTTTACTAATCTTTTCCAAATCTTCCATTGAAGCTGCAACAAATGCATTACTTATAAATTTTTTCTCACCTTTTAAAATTTTTTCGATAAAAGGTTGTTTACCGTCGCCCTTCATTAGTAGCATTTCTTCTGTCTTCGAAACTGTATGCATTCCAAAATGAATTAAGAACTGTTCTTGTATGTCTAAATCAGGACATTGCAACGTACAGTACTGAACGTCGACTGCCTTAATAATTGGCGCCATGGTTTTCTCCTCAAATTTTCAAAAATCATTATAATAAATTTCTTAATCTTTTATGCTCAAAAATGGAACAATTTGATATAGCAATATGTGGGTACGGACCTGTTGGGTCCACTTTTGCAGGTTTGATGGGTAAGTTAGGTCATAAAGTTTTAGTAATTGAAAGAAACATTGGTCCCTCTCCTACCGCTAGAGCTATAAATACAGATGGAGAACAACTTAGAACATTTGATAGGCTGGGTATTGCAGAAAAAGTTGTTGAAAATTCAACTGAAGTTCATTGTGTTCATTTCGGTGATGCAAATTTAAATCCCATTCAAACAATCGAGCAACCGGTTGGGGTATCTGCTATGGGTTGGCCAAATCAAGTTTTGTTTTATCAACCTGAACTAGAAGGATTCATAAGATCTTCTGTAGAGTCAGAAAATAATATTGTAATCAAAGAAGGAACAGAATTATTAAGTTTTGATGATACAGCTGAAGGAGTTTATCTAAATTGTAAAAACTCCAATGGCGACTTAACATTTTTTTCAAAATATCTTATCGGGTGTGATGGAGCTAGCAGCTTTGTTAGAAGAGAGTTAGATATTGATTTAGAAGATTTTGAATATAATCAAGAATGGTTGGTTTGTGATGCTCATCTAACTAAGAAAATAAATATTCCAGAAAAAGAAGCTATGCAAGTTTGTGATCCAAAAAGACCAGGAACTTATGTGCCTGGTAGACGTGGGCATCTTAGATTTGAATTTAAAAAAATGCCAGGCGAAGATATAAATGAACTAGAAAAAGACGAGAATGTTTGGAAACTTCTAAGGCCATGGATAAATGAAAATAATGCTAAGCTGGAAAGAGCTCAAGTTTATGCTTTTCATGCATGCATAGCTGAGACTTGGCGAAAAGGAAATGTCTTAATTGCAGGAGATGCTGCTCATCAAATGCCGCCATTCATGGGAGCTGGAATGGGAACTGGTATTAGAGATATAACAAATATTTCTTGGAAGCTGGATCTTTTACTCAAAAATAAAGTCAACGAAGAAATACTTGATACTTATCAAAAAGAAAGACATTCTCATGCCAAGTGGACCATAGCGCAGACGGTCACGATCGGTCAGGTTATTGAAGGATTTTGTGCCGCTGCAGAAGGCAAAGAATATGAACCAAAAGGTCCGAGTTACGATGTTAATTTTCCCCATATTCCATCAGGTATTTATAGTGATCCTGCCGATATGATAACTGGAGTTCCAATTCCGCAACCCGTCCTATCAAAAAATAAAGAAAAAGAATTACTTGATAGAGTCATTAATGGAAATTTTGCAGTCTTAACTAAAGAATCTAATTTAGATTTAACTGGCAAAGCAAAAACTATTATTGATTTGCTTGATATTAAATTGGTGACAATAGAACCTGATGACGATTCTGAGGAAAGACTAAAAACTGTTTTTGAAAAATATAAGGCAGTTTTAGTTAGACCAGAT
>CEUJ01181703.1_pt1 | contig 14106 bp, 6 predicted proteins | sample 361531 | NCBI WGS metagenome assembly CEUJ01 (sample SAMEA2622842, study PRJEB7988) | marine metagenome | biome: marine biome (ENVO:00000447); feature: marine epipelagic mixed layer (ENVO:xxxxxxxxx); material: "saline water (ENVO:00002010), including plankton (ENVO:xxxxxxxx)" | depth 140 m | reverse complement strand
GGTACGGTATGCTATCATCCGGTAGGGTAACAAAAGCTGGATTTGCCGCAACGGCCCTCATTACTGGTGCCATTGGCTTGAATAATAGATAGCGATGTACAAATCCTCCGCCAGCAGAATGACCAAATAAATAAAATTTCTTTGCCTGAAAACCATATCGTTTTTTGAAATCCACAAAAATTGGTTCGATTGCACTAAATAACCATTGATCTTCTTGAACTGATTCACCATTTTCTTTTAGGATGCCACCAGCATTGTAAGAATACTCATCAGGAAAAAATTCTTTTTTTGCTCCAATAGTAACCACAGAAAATTGTTTTTTTTTTGCGAGATCTAGCCAAGAGCCGTGAAAACGTTGAGCATCCCTGGAGGCACCTGGAATTACTATTAAAATGGGTGTCTCCGCCGTAGCATTTGGAGGGATATAAGTAATTACGTCAATGGACGGACCATTCCAATCTTTAAAAACATATCCCCATGGAGGGCCTATCTGACTTACGGTTTTTTCAGATAATAAGTTACAGGAAGTTAGAATAAAAGCGATCAGAGATAATTTAACTAGGATCATTCTCTAACCGGTCATAGATGTCATCGTTTTGAGGACAATTTGGATTGGATGCTTTTTCTTTTTCCGGATACAGTAATCGTCTGGGAACACCTAAACCATCAAAAGCACCGCCACACTCTGTGCTATTATTATCTGAATCAATGAATTTTGGATATTCTGTACGTCTCCAATCGCTCCAAGATTGTATGTTTAAAAATAGTGCTTTGTATTTTTCATTCATTATCGCCGCAAAAAGTTCTTCGCCGTTTAAGTTTTCATATCTGGGTATTGAAGCATTTGCAAATCCTCGTCCAATCCAATTTTGTTCAATTCCTTCCAGCGTTTCATTTAATTTGGAAAGTGCCTGTGCATCATTTCCGAGCATGAAATAACACTCCGCCATAATAAAACTATTTTCATACCAGCTAATAAATTCTGGCTGCCAAGACATCCCAAAGTGTCCAGTAATGTTTAGCATAGAAGCATTTTGAGAGGAGTCACCTGGACTCACTCCAACAATTTCTGAAGAGCCATTTCCAAGGAAGTAAATATTTAAACGACTATCATTATCTCTTTCAAGCATATCAACCAATAATTTCCCGGCACCCATGTAATCAGTATTCGATAAAATAAATTGAAACCAAACACTTCGTTCAGCTATAGCGGCACTATGCAACGCTTTCCAATCTCCTAAACCTGATTGATCTAAAATACCCATTTCGGCTTCACTTAGAGCAAGTTGGTAATAGTCGCTATTCACTTCTGCCCAATTAAGATAGATGCGACTTTTCAACGTATGAGCAGCAGCAATCCATTTTTCTACATTTGCTCCATAAGTGAAGTCATATTCTGTTGGTAGAGTAAAAACCTGCCCATTGTTGAAATTTATAATAGCTTCATCAAGCAAGTTTAAAATACTTTGATGAACATCCTGTTGAGAATCAAATTGAGGTTCAGGATAATCTGAGTTTGCAGCCTGAGAGTAAGGAATATCTCCCCATATATCTGCTGCCGTTGAAAACAATAGAGCTTCCCACATTTGCGAGATAGCCAAAAGAACATACTTTTCTTGCTCTTCTGCCACTTGCTGGGTAGTGTTTAAATCAACCAATCCGCCCGTTCCATACATCGCTGTCCAGCGACCATTAGTATTTACATCAATTGGATCACAATTATAGTCTCTATAGTAGTCAGTTTGCAAGCCAGACATTTGCTGCATAACCATTGACACAGCTCTATTTAAGTACCCCTCTAATACCCCATAAATTGTTACCTGAGACCCAACCAAAAGTGCTTCTGCTGATACAACAGAAACATCATCTACTTCATTTGGGTTTTGATCAAGTAAGGGACCCGATAAAAAATCTTCACAAGAAATGAAAATAATAATTAAAAATCCAGCTGCAATATTTTGTTTTTTCATTACATCTACCAGTTAAATTGCAAAGCCATGTTCGCTCTCCATGTTTGTGGTTGATTAAAATAATCCTCACCTGATATACGATCTTGGTACATGTTAGTTTCTGGGTCCCATCCAGAATAGTCAGTCCATGTTTTTATATCCTGTGCGCTTAATCTTAAAGTTATATTTGGATTTCCTAAGTAACCAATTTTGACTTGTCCAAAATTATAGCTCAACGCTATTTCTCTTAATTTTACATAGCTTGCATCTTCTATATTATTGATTACATCGGTGTTCCTGCCCATATAATTTTCGTATAAATTTTGTGAATATGCAATAATGCTGTCTTGACCAGGGCCAATAGCGCGATGACCGTGGTTGATTAACTCTTGAAATGTTCCCTTACCCCAGTTTGTTGTAACACCTTCTTCATATCCAAACCAATCTGGATTATCAAAATCAGGATGATATCTTTTTTTTGTATCTGCATGAGTACCCCACTCATAGAGTGCATTCTTGGTATAATTAGCAATATGCCCTCCAATACTAATGTCTAACAGGCAACTCAGCTTTATTTTTTTCCCAATATTAACATCATTATAGAAACTTCCAGTCCAATCTGGATTGGGTGCATATCCAGACCAGATTTTTTCTGAATACATAACCGGCAAACCATTTTTAGCGATATAAACATCATTCTTGCCCCAATTATATTCCGATAGTGTGTCAATATTCACATCGGGAGTATTAATATCTAGGTCATGATCTATGGATAATCCATGACCAAACCTAGCCCATGAGAGCACCTTAAATTCAGCATATTCATGGCCAGGAGAAACTTCACTAAATTTTGCTATTCCGCGACTGGGTACTAAATTTTCATCCATTAATTTTGCCATCTCAGCATCCACACCATTCATTTCAAGGACCGTATTTTTGTTAGATGCATAAATAAATTTTGTTGACCATTTTAGGTTTTGTCTATCAAGTAATCGATAATCTATGGTAAACTCGATTCCTTTGTTTTCGATCGATGCACCATTAGCTGTCATTTCATCTGCACCAGTAGATGGTATGACATCAACATCATATATAATATCATTGCTGATGGCATTATACATTGTTGCAGTTATTCCCATTACTCCGTTTAAAAGAGATAAATCTGTTCCAATTTCATATTCATTTCTTCTTTCAGGTCTTATACGGAGGTTGCTAACCTGATCATCAGATCGATAACCGGTAACACCATTGTATGTTAGGCCCAGGGATGCTTTTTCACCCACTGAAAATAAAGATGGCGAAGTATACCCAGAAAAAATCGCATATGGCCTTGGTTCTTCGCCAGCTTGCCCATATGCAAGTCGCAGTTTCCCAAAACTTAGAAATCCTGGGGAGTAAAATTTTGAAAATTCCCATGCAGAGCTAAACTTGAAAAAATTGTGCCTTCTGTCCGCAGGTCCAAAAGTAGAGGAACCATCATTTCTTACTGCACTAGTCAGGTAAAGCTGATCAAATAAGTCCACGGTTCCTTGCATAAAAAAAGATTCAGAGTGAATGAGTGACACATATTGATCGGCAGTTACAGAAGAATAATTTTCAATCTGATAATAATTTGGTAACACCTGTTCTTCTCCAGTTGTTTCAAATCGTTTTAAAGATCTGCTATTCAGATTATGTCCAGCTGTTATATTTATGGGAATTTTGTATAATCTTTGGAGATCAAAAGACAAGGTCAAATTTGAATCCCATTCTTGATCTAATATGTCTTCGTGAATATATCTACCAACTCCACCAATGCGATAGGTACCGATTGGCATGATATCATTTCTTTGATCTAAGGAGAAATCTGTTCCTAAAATATAATTCAAGTCCAGCCAAGGATTAATATCAAAGCGTATTTTAATATTACCATATGCTCTTTCAACAGATTGAGTCTGAGATAATTCATACAGCACCCAATAGGGATTATTCCATTTATGGCTTCCATCTCTTGTTTCTGGATATGGGTCAGTTGGGCTTCTATGAAACTGAGTGGTTGACTCAAGATACGGCCTTAAATTAAAATCAGGCGGTGTACTCAGTAGACCCTTGGCCAAACCATCTGTACTGTGAGCTCTTATTACTTGATTGCCATAAACATTAGCGTAGGACATACTTCCGGTCAAAGTTATTTTTTTGGTAAGGAAGTGGCTGCCCTTTAATCGAAAAGTTTTCCTCATAAAATCAGAGGGGATATTTCTTGTAGGCTGGTGGCCGAAAACAGTACTAACTGTTTCTTCATACTCATTAAATGTTTGCCAATGCGCTCTTTCATAGTTCTGGCTCATTGAAAAATAAAAAGTAGTTTTATCATTTCCGCCCAAAACGGAAACTGTTTGCTCATAATTATTTCCTGTTTCTGTAATATCTTCCACATGATTAAAAACATTATCCCTTTCTCTATTAGAATCAAACCAGGGTGCACCTTTTACATTTAATATTTTTCCCCAAGAAAATGAGTTTCCACCAACAAAGTCTCCCCCATCTCCTTGACCAAAATGCTGCTGAAGAGGATAAATTTTATTCAAGCTGCTAATACCGTAATTCACCTTGTAGGTTATTTTTGTTTTTCCAGTAGTTCCTGATTTGGTAGTGATTAGGATTACTCCATTAGATGCTCTTGAACCATAGATAGCTGAGGCAGCTGCACCTTTCAAAACATCAATAGATTCAATATCTTCCATATTAATGTCTGCCAACCTGCTTGATGATTCAGGATGCCCTCGCTCACTTGTTTCTCTTCCGCCGGAGTCTAGCGTACGAGTGCTGATCGGACTTCCATCAATAATGACCAGGGGCTCATGGCCTCCGGATATTGTACCTGTTCCTCGAATTCGAAAGAATGCGTTCGTTCCTGCATCACCACTAGTTTTACGTATTTCAAGACCAGGAACATTACCTCTTAATGCAGAGACGAGACTCACCTCTGGTGAATTCTCTACTTTCTCTTTTCGAACGGTTTCGATCGAAACTCCTAGTTTTTTTGTTTCCTGTTTTATTCCAATACCAGTTACAACAACAGACTCTAGAAGCATAACATCTGCAGCTAATGTAAAATTAACATCCGTAAAATTGTCAGAAAGTTCACTCAAATCAATAGTATCTATTTCACTCTGATAACCAATATATGAGGCTTTTAACATAATAATTTCCGGCAATGAGCCAGTTAGAACCTCAAAACTATATCTGCCAGTATGATCTGTAGCCGTACCAAAAGAACTACCTATGATACTAACATTTGCACCAACTAGCTCATCTCTAGAGCTGTTTAAAACATTTCCAGAGATAGTAAGTGACTCAAGTGCTTTGATGGTGACTGGATAGAATAGAATAGCAATTAATAATAAGTGCCTCATAAACTCATCTAAAAAATTGAATTAAGATAATTAGTAAAGGTTTCAGAAGAATATGTATTTGTTGTGTGCCCAAGACCAGGTATAACTGAATGATCATGTTGGTTATTTTGATAATGAATATCCAAATAATTCATAAAGTTAATATTCTTATCGTATCTATTTGATCCTAAAACTTCATACTGACATCCACTCGTGATGCCGGTTGTTTCGGTATCATTCTCAGCAATAAAATAGTCAACCTTATTACTATAAAAATTATTTTTGGTTTCTTCTTGGCCAATCAAAGTCATATACGGACTTAAATTTTCTAAACCATAAGGCCATTGATTATAAGTGTTGCAATTTTCTAAGACTGATAGGGTCCCATCACTTTGCAAACGAGTCGAGTCAGGATGTAAAAAATACTGATTATTTACAACTGCAAAATGAATATTCAGGTCACGATACTGATTATTTTCTTTTGATGCACTATACATATGTACAAATGCAGCCCCGGAAGAATGGCCTGTGATAAGAACATCTGATAAATTATTGAACAAATTTTTATCACTTAATCTATTTAGTATGGAATCAATAATAGAAAAGCTACTCACATTTTCTCCGCCTGGAGCACTATATGATTGTAAACCCCACTTCCATGAAGTAGTGTTCCAGTACCAATCTGTATCCGTTGATTTCTCATAGATTGTTCCAAATTGCGGGGAGATTACCATTATATCGTCTTTTAAACCATGACTACTTACTACTGATACCATTTTATCAAAATAGTCATCAGCATTACGTGTGTGGCCATGTATGGTAATTATAACACCTCGCACCTCGGACGTAGAGTCTATATGAAAAGAGGAATACATCTGAGATGTACCACTACTAACGTTCATAGTGTTGATACAATCCTCTGATGAGGATAAACATGGGTAATCAATAACACTACCGCCAACATTGGAAACATCTGTAACAGAAACCGTTTCCTCGCATGCCATAAAAATGAAATATAAATTCATTATTGTTAAAAAATAGTGTCTACGTGTTTTCAAATATCCAAGAATGAAATAGCTAGCGCAACAGCAACAGCTTTTTCTGATGTACTATTTCACCCACCTTTAGCTTATAAAAATACATTCCAGTAGATACAGAATGACCCTTTGCATTTATACCAGACCATGAAATATTATGTCTACCAGGTGATAAGTTCTGATCAATAAGTGTTATGACCTCTTGTCCATTAATATTGTAGATTCGTAATGAAGCTCGATCCTGTTTGCTCAGCGAAAACAATATTTCTGTTTTTGGATTAAAGGGGTTTGGATAATTTTGTTCTAGCTCTACTTTTTGAGGAAGAATATTATCCGCCAGCGTAGATAGCGAACAAAAATAATTATGACTTCCACAAAATATTGCTACATCCGTAGAGGCATCGGAACCTTCAGGCATATCACCTGCAGCTGGACTGAGCGCACATTGAATAGGCGTCCACTCACCTAATTCTGCGCTTGTAGAATCACAAGCGTCATTAACACAGCCCCTGGATGTGTTCCAGTCACCCCCATTTCCACCACAAACATCCATATTTCGAGTAAGAATGTAATATCGAGTTGCTTCAGTTACACCACTAACGTCCCATGCAGATCCGGGATCATCATCCGCATAGCCAATGGCATCCAGTGTGAGCCCCATCTTTAACCAAGCAGTGGTATCATTTGCAAGCGACTCAGGCAAATATCCTATGTGAGTTACTTTAAAACCGTCGTCTCCATTATGTTTCAAAAACTCATCGGGTTCTATCAAATCAGAACAATCTTGAATACTTTGATCAGAAGCAGATCTTGTCAATACATATGTTGTTTGGGGAGGAAGAATACCATCTAATCTGATCCAACTTGTTTCCATCCAATGGCTGCCATTCTGAGTCCTTCTGAGAATGTAATTTGATAAATCAATAGGCTCCTCTTTAGGATTGTATAATTCAACAGCAGCGTTATAGGTTGGACTACTCCTATACCCTATGTACCAATCTGTTATAAATAAGTCTATGTATGTTTCTTCATTTTGGGATGGATCCTCCCCAATTGCTGCATAAATTAAAAATGGCCCATTGCTCGATTCTTGTTGGAACGTACCATCGGAAGATTGAACATCCCAGTACAATGATGCTTCTTGAAGATTTTGATCAAGAAGTATGTCATAAAGATTTTGAGATGAAATTAACATGTTATTGGTTTCTACACTTATCTCGCCAATTAAATCTGTCATAGCCTCTGAAAAACTTAGGGTATGTACGTATGTAACATTTACACTATCAGGGTCTTCAGAGATGCTCCATTCAACAAAAATAGAACCATCAAGGTCATTTGGATCAACATAAACCAGCGTGTAATCTTCTGGACTTGTCAATTCAAAGACACCAGGAGGTTGATTTAATCCACCTTCTTGGTCTGATGCTAGCTGAATTAAAAATGGCCCATTGTTTGAATGTGTCGAATCGTATAGATCAGTGACAAGGACATCCCAGTAACATGCAACCGAGTTGTTTGATCCAAGCAGATTATAAATATCCTGATAATTAATTATCAATTCCAAATCGTTCTCAGTATTTCCGGTAAAAATAGTATCTCCAGTGACAGTATATAATGTAAAAGTATAAAAAAGATCATGCCCATCTGGATCGTAAGACTCAGACCACGATACAAAAAGATCCTGAGATAAATTATCACTGTTAATATTCAATACAGAGTTCGTTACTGGACTCTCAAGGGCAAAGTCACCAGGAGGACTATTTGGTGCGTCTAAACACAAATATTGATGTCCACCACACACTACTTGCATATCCGCAGTTGCGTCTTGGATCTCTGGTTCTGGATAATTTGAACCATTCGGATCTGATTCTGCACAATTTATTACCTCCCACTCACTAAGGGCATAAGAGGTCTCAGAGCAGCTCTCATCAACACATCCTCGAGACGCATCCCAATTACCGGAGTTCCCACCGCATACATCAAACTTTCGTTGTAGAATGTGATATCTGGTAGCTTCAGTGGTACCAGAGACATCCCAATAGGAGGCATCATCTATATTACCCAACGCATCTAGTAATGTTCCATTTTCAATCCATGCTGTTGTATCATCACCCAGCCCACCAATGTAGAATACACCAAAAGCATCATTTCCATTTTGCTTTAAGAAGGCATCTGGATCTACATAGCCAGCTGGTTCACCTCCATCGTAGGCTCGATTTGCACAATCCGTGAGTGCCTCATGGGCCGCAGCTCGGGTTATAGCAAAGGTTTCACCTGGAGGAATAATACCAGAAATACGTAGAAAATGATCTGGATCAGATGATAACCATCCAGAACCATTTTGTGTTCTTCTGAATAGATAATCTGTAAGATTTACTGTATCTTCCTTTGGGTTATAGAGTTCGACAAGATTGTTGTATACACCATCTCCTCTCCAACCGATATACCAATCGCTTATAAAAACATCTACAATTTGAGAGAATGAAACAGATAGCAGGAAAAAAATTTTTAACAATGACTTCATAAAAAACCTTTAAAAATTATTAATTATGCTTTGAATATTAAAAAATTACTTATTGAAGAAATAACATCTTTTTAGAGATTTTCTTGTATTGTGTTTCTAATGTGCAAAAGTAAATACCAGATCTTGCACTTATTCCCGACGCATTAGTTCCGTCCCAGTTAATGTATTTTTCCCCTCTTGATTGTGGACCATTAAAAAGAACTTTAATTAAGCGACCTTGTAAATCGATTATACTGATCCGAATATTTTCATCTTGATCTAATGCGTACTTTATATACGTATTACTATTGAATGGATTTGGAAAATTATTACCTAAAGAAATTTTTGTTGGTAATATAAAATCATGAGTAGCCAAAGTTTGATTTATTTCAATACTATAATCTTGAGTGATGACAGTCTCATTCAGTAATAATTCGTCGGAGTCAATTGTAATTCCCCCATCATTAAACTGATTGATTATTACATATAGGTCAAATAATTGTACATCACCATGCAGTGCATTAGCACTTGCTCCTGAAATTATTAAAAGTCCTTCATCGTTATAATTATACTCCACAACAAAGCCCAAATCAGCTATGGCATTATCATATATGGATACAGAACCTATTCTACTTGAATCAATTTCCAATGAAACTAAAAAACTAAATACATTATCCGCATTTACAAGATTGACTGGAATGGTAATAATCTCACCTTCTGATCCTGATACCACTGGTGTCTGTAAATTTCCCAGAGCTGGAAAGTTTTCTGAATGAATAATTGGTAGAGTATTTAGATTACCATCAAGAAATTGGAGAATTAAACTAGCATCAAAAGGTGTCAGGTTTTGATTACCGCTCACATCCCCAGTTTGCTGCTTTAAAATACTTAAAGTATCACATTCATTTGAATGATTTAAAATCATATATACATCATTATTTGTTATTTGAGTATCCCAGTCAATATCTCCATATAATGTATCTATACTCACAAGAGATTCAAAATACACAGTATCACTAAAACCAACTAAATCTATTGCAGTCATACTAATATCAAATACACCTGGATAAGAAAATAGATAATCCATGTTTCCGTTTGAATAAATAAGCTCACTATCTATCCCCCATATTAATTGGCTAATTGGATGTGTGCCAGAAACAGACTGATCTATAAATGATATAAGTAACGGATATTCACCTGAATTTTCATTAACTGTGAAATTTGATTCTGGATATATAAATTCAGTAAACTGTTCACATCCATCAATATTAAAGATAGCATTTTCCCCACATTCAGAACTAAAAATACCATCATAGTTATGGCCAATTTCAGAAACTAAGGCTAGTTTGTGATTATAAATGATTTGACTACCAAAATAATTTTGTATGTAATTGAAATAAATAATTGCTCTCTCAAAACGATTACTACCTTGCACCATTGATTGACAATCTTGAGTACCTCCTGTGTCATTCGTGCCAATTAAATATTTTATTTTACGCCTGGAGTACCTTTGTCTAATAGAATCAGTGCCCATTATGCTCATATAATCATTCAGATTTTCTAAACCGTATTTATATTCATTATAATCTCCACAATCTTCTGGTATTCCCCAAAATAGGGGAAACTGATATTCCGTGTATCGATTTTCATCAAAATACAAATAACTCGATGGAGCTGAAATAATATAATCAATTTTTCCTTGAGCGTTCTGGCCTGAACCTGCTGCATATCTATTTACATATTGTCCTCCAGCCGAATTACCAACCAATGTAATATCTTGCAAATTTGGGAATACGTATAATATATGTGAGATGAGAGAATCCATGATGGTAAAGGAACTAATTTCATAATCACGCGGGTGATTGCTAGTTGAATTTGATTGACCACCGCTCAGCCACGGAGTCGTACCTGACCAAAATACAATTGAACTATCTAACTCCCAATAATTGAGATCCAAAGTAATTAAAAATTGTGGTGCAATAATGATAGTTTCTGATAATAAACCGTTATTTGCTGCTATTGAATATATAGAGTTATAATAATCATCAGCATTCCGGTTCATACCATGTATTACTATCACTGCTCTATTGATGCTTTCATTTGAATTATGGATATCTTCATTTGAAAAAAAAGGCATATTTATCGAATCATCATTTTGTACAATTGTAAAATTTTGATCACCAACAATTTCAACCTGTGATAGTGCAATATTTGAATTTATAAATAGAAAAAGTATCAACAGATATATGAATTGAAACGACATGAAAATTTTAACGAACCTCTAAAACTTTTTTATTTTAGTACAATCATTTTTTTCATATTTGTATAGTTACCTGCACTAATCCTATAAATGTAAACGCCCGTTGGAACTGGTTGGCCCTTACTATTTTTTGTATCCCATTGCACTGATTTGTAGCCAATATTTTGATATTTGTTTACAATGTGTTTTACAAAGTTTCCTGATAAATCAAACACTGCAAGATTGACAAAAGAAGCTTCGGGTAAATCGTATGTAATATTTGTTATCGGATTAAAAGGATTTGGATAATTTTGGTGCAGTTTGAAGGAGACAGGTTTTATGGATTTTTCATTTGAAAGCATACCTATTATAAATGTATTTGGCGTGTTATTATTACTTCTAACTACAAACCCATCTGAGTCTCTTGCAATAACACTCCAGAAGTATTGAGCATTATCTTCAAGTACTACATGCACACTTGTATCGTACAGTAGTTCAGAATAAACATAGGTAGTGCTATCTTGCCAATTAGTAGTATGGACCAATTGGTATTGGATCGTTTCTTGTGGATCAGGGTCAGCAGATGCATTCCAAATAAATTGTATTTCTGTGCCTAGCCCCTCTTCATTATTGTCAGGAAATATAGTTGCAAAATTTGATGGTGGTTCTGGAAAACTATCTGTGTAAAAAATGTATTCTTGAGTATGTATTGAATCGCCATGCAAATCACTAGCTGTAATATTAAAGGAAAAACGGGAATTATCATATAAAGAGAAATCCGGAGTGAAATTTGTAGCTTCACTAATAACAGTATACTGCCAAGGGTAATAATCAACCACAGGACCAAAAATTTCTAACCTATACCTCACCGAATCTAAGGGATCCGGGTCTATTGACTCTGTCCATGAAAAATTAGGAGATAGATCCATTTGTATACTATTTTGATTTGGAGATAAAATGTCAAATGTCGTAGGTGCCTCATTCTCGATGTTGGTGTAGAAAGATATGTATCCACCCTGACTGATAGTTTGGTTCCCAATTAAATCTGCTGCAATAACTTGCCAGAAATATTGACTATTATCCTGCAATTGATTTTCAATGACAAAATTAGTATCCGTTCCTACCAAATATGATTCAATACCAGGATCAGGAGTATCAAGTAATAGGGTGTAGTTTACAATGTCTAATGGATCAATATCTACGGATGATGTCCAAACGAATTCAGGCATAAGGTTTATTATTGTGGAGTTATTCTCTGGCAGAGATAATATAAAATTACCCGGTGGATGATTCTCATCATATGATTCAACAAACCATATCCTTCGAGCTAGCGATGAATCTAAAATAAAAGGATTTGGATAATCTTCTTGGTATTGAGCAATTACCCACGTTCTATTTAATTCTAAGTCATCAGCAGGATCTAAATTATGCCAATCAAGCAGAGTATTTTTTTGAGCATTCCAAAAATTTGTATCCGCATGATCTTGATACATCGCAAAAAAATAAAATACAGCCCTTGCCGCATTTCCTTTATGATCTTCACGAGGTTCAAAAACTGCGTTTTGCCCATTAAATTTTTCTGCATATTCATCTATGAATTCTGTTGGAATTGTTTGCTGCGAATAATCATTTCGATACCAAGTATCTGTGTCTTCGTCATTGATATCCGCATATGGGTGATTCCCTCTAGAAGAGTTCACATTACTTTTGCATGGGAAAAGATGATGTAAATCACTCTTCTGCGGTTCATCCCCCGCTCCCATACTTTGCGGCCATGTATGTTCACAATTAATGCCCTGGTTATATGCATCAGTACTTGGATCTTCAGAAGTATTGAGAGTTATAGTATAGCCGGAATAAACACACGAGAGTTGGTCTCCATCTCGCAGGTCAATCGTACCATAAAGAGTGTCCCTCGCATGCGTATAACCCAGAGTAGTAGTAGTTTTGTAATTATTTACCAAATGATCCAGCAGAGCTTCCCCTAACAAACCTTCACCAATGGTCGTTTGTGAATATGGAATAGAGACTAGAAATAAACTTATAACTTTTATATTGATATTTCTCATTGTAAAAATATAACCCTGACAATTAGATCTAATCTACCCATCATCTAAGAAATTTAGAAACATTACAAAATCAATGAATATCACCTCTCATTAGGTGTTGTACTAGTATGAAGATCAAATAATTATAACATAAAATTGGAAATGATATTTTATAGCATATATATTAAACTCTAACCAAACAGTAATATAAAAGTATAATAATCAACTTCATTATGTCCTTATTTATCTTTATTGTTGATATTAAAAAAAATCTTAAAGTTAATCTTAAAATATGTTTTTGTAATGATACCGAACTATGTGAAGATATTAATTATTTTTTTATCAAGCTTTATCGCATATTTGATTCAGTCGTCATGGGGAGATGTGAGTGTCTACAATGTCACAATTCCAACTCAAAATGGCCAGTGGGTAGTTGCTGATTTATACAAACCAAGTACCGCAACGTCTAATGACCCTGCACCAGCAGTTATAATTATTCCAGGGTTTCAACGGTCCAAAGAAACGTTATCTAATATTGCAATCGAACTATCTAGAAGAGGGATAGTAGCAATATCCATAGATCCCTATGCCCAAGGTGGATCTAGCTCATCCATGAGTAGAAGAGCAGCGACGGAAGAGGGATATGGGATGTTTGCCGTAGTTGACTATATCTACAATACTTCTAATTTAAACTATATTGATAAAAATAAAATCGGCACAACCGGACACTCTGCGGGAGGTCTTGCTGCGATCCGAGGTGCACAGTACTTTGGTAAGCTAGCCAATAAAACATCAACAAAAAGTAAACTCCATTCTGTTTTTGTTTCTGGCATGGTACGTATGGGGTTCAAAAAAAAGGATCTGAAAAGTATACAGTCTAATGTTGGACTAAGTTATGCTATGTATGACGAAGGAGCATGGCAAAACAAATTGGGGCATGGTAACATGGGCTCTGC
>CEUJ01089436.1_pt1 | contig 14151 bp, 15 predicted proteins | sample 361531 | NCBI WGS metagenome assembly CEUJ01 (sample SAMEA2622842, study PRJEB7988) | marine metagenome | biome: marine biome (ENVO:00000447); feature: marine epipelagic mixed layer (ENVO:xxxxxxxxx); material: "saline water (ENVO:00002010), including plankton (ENVO:xxxxxxxx)" | depth 140 m | reverse complement strand
TCGACCTGTATCCATGATGTATTACATTGCTCAAGAATATCAATTTGCTTTGCAGGCTCAGGTAAGTTGTAAACTAAATCTTCAAACTCACCCCCATCATTATTTTGGTCTAACATGAACATATTTATGAATCCTTTAATTTTGGGGATGTAAGCATTTGGCATTCGGTATGCCAATTTAAGTTCATTTGGTCTGCCAATGAAGCCTGATAATGAGAAATTCTTCTTTCTCCATTCCCCGACTCTGTTGTAAACATCTTGTCTAAAATCATATACAAAACAAGCATTGCCATTATTAATCAAGAAGGGTCGAACACTTTCCCACCAATTGGGCAGAAAATCTTGTCCCTCGTCTATAAGAATGGCATCAAATTTTAGATACTCAGGAACATCCTCATCATCGCTGAGTTTCTTTAAAAGCGCTGGAAGCTTATTATCCAAAACATCTGTTACGCTGTATGGTCTTGTAAACAGATTACTGTAATCCTGCTCCCAACCTAAATTTACAAGATTAGTTTTTGCAAATCTGTGAAACCAACTAATTGAGTACCTGAATGACTTTTGAGCTTGATCAGAAAAATGTTCCTCTAAATTCTGATGAATTAGATTTCTAATGTAATTAACTAAAGTAATGTTGTATGTCAGGATCAGAATGCTCTTTCCTTCAGAAATAAATTTTGCTGCTTTTGCTGCTAGTATCATTGTCTTACCTGAACCAGCAGAACCACAGATCTTTAGAAATTTTGGAGTGGATCGATTGACAAGTTCTGTTTGCCTGCTGTCCAGCTGTGGCAAAGGAGTGCTTGCAGATATTTTGTAATCAGAGCATCTAAGCCATGCTCGAAGATCCTCCGCATAATGAGGGTTAAATGCAAAAGAGTTATTGCTATCAAGGGAAAAAATTTCTTTAAAGTCTTTCTTGCTAAATTTGTTAGAAATCACAGAGAAATTATCAATCCTGCTATCACCATCACCAATTTCTGAAACAATTTCGTCCTCTTCTCTGGAAATATCAGCTAAACCATAGAATATGCCCGGTTTGATTCTAGTTTTCTTCTGGTCTAAAAATGCTCTAGGGCAGTAAAGTTGCTTAACTCCTTCTTGTATTAATTTGAGTCTTGAGAGTGCCACAGAGATTTCAGGCTTACACTCTATAATATAAATCCCCAAGTCAGAATGAATTAATACTAAATCAGGCTGAAGACCATTAAAATAAGGCTGAATAAAGATATCCCAGTTTTCGGGTAAAACCCTATCAAAATGATTTGCAAGTTGATGGATATCAGTTGGAACCTGAGCCATTTCAAGACCATCTAAATAAACCCTTGTCTTTATATTTTCACTACTCATTATTTAATTTGTCCTACGATCGATTGAATGTGTTCCCAGTAGTTTTCTAATTGGTAGTCCATAAGCTCTTGGGTAAGTTGTTTTTCATCTTCAAAACTCTCCTCACCTCTTAAACTTTGACAATTGTAATAATGCCTAAAAATTAGAGTATCTTTGAATATTTCATCCTTATTGATTTTATTTCTTAGTAACTCTTCAATTAACGGGCGCATTAATATATTGTGCCAATTTTGAAAATTGGGTTCACGCTCTTTCATGTGTTTCTTAATTTTTTCTCTTAAAGCAATAAGGTTATCCTTGGCTTCTGCATTGGTCAGGCTCTTGTCTTCCGTGGAATCCTCGGATGGTTTCTTAGTGTTATCTGAAAGATTTTCTTTAAAATCAACTATAGGAACCTCTGACTCGTCAAAATCCTTTTGGATATCAGATTTAATATTAGGTTGATCTTTTAATGAAATTGAATTCACTTGGTCTTTGAGGTTCTCAATAACTACATAAAGACCGTTGATTGATTTTGAAAGTTCTTCAATCTTTGAGAATGTAGAATCTTGGAGATCTAATAGCTTTTCAATGTTCTGGGTATTAGTTTCATTTTCTTCAGAAATTGATGAAATCTTTGAATCAACCTTTTCTGAAAAGGTATTAAAGTCAGTTGAAAGATTAGTTGCTTGATCCTGCTCAAAATGCTGCCTAATCTCATCATCAATGTCCTCTTCCTTGGTCGATAATAGGAAATCTGATATTGACTGAAAAAACTCTTCATCAACAAATTCTAAATACTGATCAAAGCCACTAATTTTTTCTTTTAATTGATCAGGGTAAGTTTTTAAAAGCAATGAGAGGTTTGCTTGCAGCACCATTGCTTGAGAAACGTTTTGAAATCCACCTTCATGTGCCCAAAAGTTTCGCCACCTTAAGAGTTGAGTTGCAATATTTGCAAAATTATCAAGATTTTTTAGTTTATATTTTTTTTCTAAAATCCCTTTCAAGCGTTTTTTTAGATCCGGTGATCTTTTTATTGAAGAACTTTCTACGTAACTGTGAATATTGCCAATTGAGAACTTGGTATTTTTGTTTCCTATTGCATCATTTAAAGACTTGATTTGAAAAAAACTCACCGTGAATGCTTTGGCTACAATGCCAAGGTCCATTTCGCCTGGATATCCTTTTAAGTCCTCAATAAACAGAACATCGCGAATTTCTACTGACTCAGAAATTGAATTATATATATCGAGATAAAGAGTACTTAAGACATCTTTAAGCACTGATGACTTGGATGTAAAAACGCTTTCAGCTAATATCTCGTAATTCAAAACAATGCTATCTATAAATTTAATTAAAGTTTACATACAAACTCGTTTAACAAGAATAAGTGTTAAATAAACACTTTTAAAGATATAAATAAAAAATTGTCTTTCAGTTACTAATATTAAAAAGAGTTAAAGATTTTACAATTCATTAAATGAGAGTTTAAGTGATAAATACTTCATGCTCATTGACGATGGCTGTGGCTTATTGATGTTAATTAATTAAAACTCAACATTTTGGAAACTTTCTTTGAAAGCATTTAAGTTAACCTGATACCTATCAAAACTATGATTGTCTTTATGTTGCTTTGGAATAAAACCCAATTGACTAGGTTTAATTATCGCAAGTGTTGGTTCCTCTAAAGCTAGATTCCAAAAATGAAATTCATATGCAATATCTAAATTTAGAGATTGTTGGGCTGTTTTCCACTCATTCCAAGTAATAAAGGCTCGCATTGAATTTGATGCTTTTACTTCAATTCTTTTTTCAGATCCATTTGCAGCAATGCTCCTTAGGTCAAAGCCTGCCGTATCGTCAATTAGTGAAGTATGTTCAGGTCTTCTACCGGTAATTTTTTCTTCGTAAGCAATGGAAAGTTTTTCTCCACGGGCTCCAATTTTGATATTTTCGTAAGTATCCTCAGCTTTTTGATAAGCAATTGCTTTGGCTTTGAAAAAGAATTCCTCAGCTTCTTTTGTCATAACATCATCAAAAATACCGCATTGCTGAAGACATTGAAAAATATTAGAACCAACACTTTCATCCGTTAATGATTTTGTACCTATTCGAAAGAAACCAATCCACTCTGGGCGATTAGATTGGATTCCACTTAATACCAGTCTTTGCATAGCTGTTAAATGTTTGTCCTCAGCAAATGTAATGTGATTCCCTTCGCTAGTCATCTTAATCAAATCGAGTGATGACAATAGCTCTATTAAATTATCTATAGAATAAAAACCATTTTCGAAAGAATCATTGAGGTTTGATGTCCTATCGAACGAATTAGGTTCAGTATATTTATTAATAAAACGCTCAGCATAGTTAAGGATACTAGGATTAAAAATATCTAATTGAGCCAAGGTCATCTTGCATAAAATTCTTGCTTATCAACTTCATCGATTGCTCCATCATCCATTGATTGATCCAGATCATAATCAAATCCATGAAGACTTATTAATGACGGATCATTGAGGAATGCAGCCATATTTTCAATTTTTCTGTTGAGTGCATCATGGACCTTAAAATCAACACAATGAGGAATATTTAATAAAAAAATATCGATGTACTTTTGTTGCTCATCCTCTTTTGCTATGTACCTATGAATACGATCTTGTGACTGAAGAAATTGACCAGCATTGTAAGTTCTATCTAAATATAGTGCATGATTGCAGTGTTTATGGAGACTGATACTTTCAGCAGCAGCAGCTGGATTAGCAACAAGCACTCTGCAGCTTTCATCCTCTTTAAAACGCTTTATCTTTGCCTCTCTAGTATCAAGTTCAATAAAGTCCTCTTCATCATTAGATGCTGTTTTTACACCCCCATGAATGTATTCAGCCTTGCCTCCAAATCTTGAGGCTAATAGTTCCACATTGTTAATAAAACTAGACCAAATTAAAACTTTCTCTCCCTGATTGATTAAGTCAGTTGCTCTGTCAACTAATGCATCAATCTTTGCTCCAGAACCCTCCTCGAGTATTGGGTTAAGTAAACTTGGATCGATTCTCATAATGTCATCGGCACATGACGCTGGATTTGATATAAATTTAATAAGTTTAAGTACAGCCTTTTTAAAACTTCTTACAGCCAGGATATCTTCAAGAGTCGCACCCTCTGATAAAGGTTTAGCGAAATATTCATTGTAAAACTGGCTGAATACAGGTCGAGGTTCAATTGTATTAAGATTATAAATTGGATCCAATAAATCTAAATTTCTTTTAGTTGTACGAACGTAAACGGGTGAAAACTTCTCTATGAGCTCTTCATCATATTGGATATATTCATTCGGATAGAGAAAATTAAACTGAGGTCTTAAGTCACTTGGAGCTTGAGGCATTGGTGTTCCAGTTAAAATAACCTTATGTGATATAAATGGGGAGAGATTTGAAAGGATGAAAGAAATAGATTGTCCTTTGGATTTATGACTTTCATCCAGAATTACAGTCATGTCACTGTTTTGCAAAACCAGTTTCTTGATTAAGCTAAATTTTTCCGGTGATCTCAAAGAATCATAATTAATGATAATAAACTGAGGATCTTGGTTTAATAGTTCTGTTATTTTCTCTACCGATCCCCTCAGTCTTGTAAACTTATTTTTTACCTCATAGCACTCTTGAAATTCATCATCCCAAGAAGTAAATGCATTGATTGGTGAAATTACAAGTAATTTTGTTCTTTGATTTTTTGCATGGAAGGCATGGAAGGCTAACGCCTCAGTAGTTTTTCCTGCTCCAGGCACAGAAAAACTAGCACAAGCTCGCAATGCACAAAGACGCTGCAAGTTTCTAAATTGATGCTTGGTTGGTATTCTCTTAAAGCCGAATGATGAAATCTTGCTAGTAATTTCTTCTTCCGTTACATCATCAATCGAATTAGATTCTCTGTATCGAGGAGAAAGTGCTATTTTTGATCTGAAGTCTTCGGTTGTCTCAAGCTGTATGAGGTTTCGTTTATCATGCAAGAAAGAATTAATTAAATCCATTCTTTGCATAAAGATTGGGAATGGAATCAGAATTTGATTATCTTTAAAAAGAAGATTGAATTCGTTATCAAAGAAAGTAGTGACTTCTTTAAGTGAGTTATTGTCTTTATTAACTCTTATGTATTCGTCATTGTGAACCGCAAAGGATAACTTCATTAATTAAGCTTACTTATCTTTTTTCTCCCTTCTTCAATGGCTTTAAGCATATTATCAAAAATCTCATCAATACCTTCCTTATTCATATCATCTGATATTGATAATCTGTTGAGATTATTTACTTTGTCAACGAGGGCTTTTAATCCTTTTTTATACTGATCACGTTTGGCTTGATCGCTCTTTCTTTCCTTAATAATAACTACATCGTCAAGAAAGTCATTGTGAGTTTTTTTTCTTTTGACTCCATCATCAGAATCTTTAAATGGATTGGAATCATAGTCACCGCCATCTGATGGACTTTCTTCACCACCCAAAATATCTGGAACTTCAGGAGAATCTCCGAGTAGATTGAGCTCTCTTTTAATGACGTCTGGTGACCATATATTCTGGACTGCTAAATGTAAACTTGAAAATTCACCCTGATTGCCAGTACCGATGCTTTCAAAACAATGAGCGGATAACTTATCTTTGATCCTTGTATCAAGCCTGTCATTAATTTTTGCGAATCTAGACTTCGCAAAAGTTTGAAAGACTTGAAGACCAGCTCCAGATCCTATTTTATTTAAATCACTTAATTTAGAAAATCCTTTATAACCTTTTTCTAAAAATTCTTCAGCTAACTTCAGCATATTATGATGAGTTCTTGCTTCTGTCATATTGTTGTATTGCATTTTTTCAGCTATCTCGTCATATGTTTTGCCATTTTCAAGATTTTTAACAATTCTTTTAGCGCGCGCATGCCATGGATAGTCAGTTTTAATATCAGGGGCATTATCTTGATCATCAACTATCTCTCTAATTAAATCCCAATCACCTGAAAAATCTGATGGAAAAACAAGACAATTTACTTGATTAAATAATTCTTCTTTTCTCCAGCACGCAAGTCTCGTATTTCCATTAGCAACAATCCCTTCTGGAGTTAAATAAATTGGATCTCTTTGATCCAATGTTTTATGGAAGACTTTTACCATCTCACCTGGTACAAATTCTTGGATGATGGTTTGGTAATTTCTTTGTTGCTCTAAATTGAAGGTGTTTTTCTCAGAAAAATATTCATCATCAAGTTTTTTTTCTTTTATGAACTCCTCAATTGCAGACAACGTTCTATCATTTTGAATATTGAAATAAAGCCAATCCCGATTGATCGATATTACAGTAAACTCATATGATTCCCTGTTATGTCTAATAGTCTTAGTCTGCTTATCTGCTTTAGCATCTTTTACTTTTTTCTCAATCTCTAACTTTAGTTCATTTTGATTTTTAGGATTTGCTTCTCCGCTCATGAATGCTCCTGCTTAATATCCAGTTTTAGTATATGTGGCTTAATTTTATACATGTTTTTAAAAATTCTATACCTTTCCGAAATAAGTTCAAAGGTTGCAACATTTGAGGTGTGACAAAACTTCTCAAGCTCCTTAGAGGGCAATATCATTAACGCTTCTTTGATATGGTTATCTGATTTTAAAAGCGATAACTTAGCCATATCATAGTACCAATTATTTTTGTAACCCATTTGTATGCATAAACCTACCTCATCCTTAATTCCTGATATAAAGATATTGGAATCAACATGAACCTTTTGCTTCATTCGAAAACCGTTGCTTGAAAAGATTTCATGCATTTCCTTTTTTACGGTTGGCATACGTAGATAATTTGAAAATCTTAAACTTTTGATTTCATCTGAGAGCTTTTTACTTAAATGCAATTTGTTTAAAGTTTCTTTATCCAAGTCATGAACTAAATCTAGTCTATACATTAGGATCACCTAACGGACTTTTTTTATGATCATAAATTGGTTTTAAATGAGATCTATATTTCAAACTACCGTTATAAAAATCTTTAAATCTTTTAAGAGCCTCGTTTACGTATCCAACATCGATCTCAGTTCCAACAAACTTTCTTTTGTGAAGCAATGCAGCCAATCCTGCAGAGCCCACTCCCATGTAAGGATCAAAAACCACATCTCCTTCATTGGTCATTCCAAGAATAATTCTTTCTACCAGACCTACGGGAAATTGACAGGGATGAGATGTTTTTTCAATATGATTTCCTTTAACGTTTGGAATCTCCCAAACATCTTCAGGATTTTTACCGAGTGGATTAGAAGAGATTTCGCCCTTTTTTGGACCTTTGTAGTATCTTTTTTTTGGATATTTTGATGGAACTCTTATTGCATCAAGGTTAAATGTATAGTCATTACTTTTCACGTACCAAAGAACTGTTTCATATCTGCCGCTGAGTCTCTTTCTAGCATGCATTCCGTGACCAAACTTCCAAATTATTCTATTTTTTAAGATATAGCCTAAATTTGAAAAAATCTCATGAAAGCCGAAATCCAATGGATATATTGATTGATTGCTTTTATCAATATAATTACCAACTTGCCAGCATATTGCACCCGATGGTTTTATTTGTTTATCAATTGCATGGATTACTTTTTGTTGAGATGCAAAATAATCATCAAGATGCTGAACAGACTCATAAGATTTCCCAATATTGTATGGAGGCGAGGTAACAACTAAGTCAAAAATTGGATCAGATGATAAATTGTTAAGGAATGGTAAAACATCCCCTTGAAATAAAAGCTGATTCTGAGTCTTAAGAATATTCCTTAATTCTTTTTTAGTTAACAAATCACTATAAATATTCATATGTAATCATTAAACATCTCTTAAGTGTTCATAAATTAATCTTTTAATTGAATGTTCACTTATATTTGTAATAAGCGAAATTTGTCGTACATTTTTTCCATCATCTAGGTAGCTTTCAATAAGCGAGACTCGATCCAATAACTCGCTGAAAGGTAATGGATTTCCTGTGTTTCGTGAATTAGGAATCTGTATTCCTCTTGACTTCATTCTATTGATTATTTGAGTTAATCTTATTTTGCTTATTGAAAGTTTTTCTGCTATTTCTTTAAGACGAAAATTTTTTCTTTTCATATCTAAAATGATCGATTCTCGATGTTTTGTTAATTCATCTGGGTTCTCAATATCAAAAACTATAGATCGTATTATCCTTAATTTAAGACTGGTTAAACCTCGATCTGTTGCTCTTTGCTCCAGGGCTTTAAAAGCTTGATTGTTGATATTGAGCTCGTCGTTTATCTGTCTATTGCTGCATCCTGTTTCATAGAGTCGAACAAACTCATTAATATCTATGTTTTCAATTATTGCATTAATCCTATTTGAGCTTCTGTTTCTGGATACTTCATAGGTTTCCAAAACCTCATATCCCTTTTCTCTTGCTTGTTTTAATATCTGCCTAATCCTTTCTCTAGAAACACCAAATTCTTTTCCGATGGTTTCATAGGTATGATTTCCTGTCTGCCATAATTCATAAATTTGAGTGTTTCTTGGAGATAGTTTTCTAGTCATATTTATATTAAGGAATTTTCCTTCATTCCATCAAATAATGTTGCATACTCACATTGTTTATCACCTTTAGGTCCATAACCTTCAGACGCATGATCAGGACAAGTGTCACTAGATAAGCATGCTTTTAAATCTTCGATGGCTTTTGGCACCCAGTTATCATTACCTTCGTACTCAATTAACTGAACATCAAAACGCATATTAGCCTTATCACTATCTGGCTCTAGCATTCCGTCCTCGAAGTGTTGATCGCCGTTTACGTAAACAAAGTAGCCTGTATTGCTAACATTAAATCCATTTTGTCTCAGAATCCATTGGTACGTATCCATTTGCCTTCGATAAGCTTCTTTATAAGTACCAACCAGCGTAATTTTTTCTAAGGCATTTCCCTCTTCATTTCTTCTGCCTGCTGTACTTTTGTAATCCACAACAAAAATCTGATCTGTGTCTTGGTCATGCCACACATCATCCAAGCCTCCTCCTACAATCAAATTTGCCGGTTCATAGATTGTCCTCAGACCTAGCTGCAATGACTTAGTCCATGTCTCAAAATCATCATGCTTAAACGGAACCAAATGACCAAGACCATTTCGTTCCATAAAGGGATGTGGTTTTTGCATTTCACGATATTTATCAAAATCCTTCTTGAGCAAAGTATCTGTAGCTGTATTTAGCAGAAAGCCAGGCATGCCAGGAAACTTAATGCCTTTTCTTCTAAGCATCCAGTAACATGCTGGACAACGCAGGAAGGATTCAATTTGACTTCGACTGACCTCAAAAGGTTCTTCTCTCGTAGGATCAAATTTAACGCGATGTCGTTTCATACAAAATTCTCACTAGTTAGGATATTTCTTTCTATTTGATAAATCATATAATTTTAGTGTTATTAGGTGATTGAATAACTCTTCCCTCTTTTATATCCCATCTTAAGTTTGAAAGTGGATTTTGTTTACTTCGATCTGGATGCAATCTATAAGGACTAGTCCTAGAAGTTATTTCCTTAAAGGTTCTCCCCCTTCTCAACCACAGCAAACGCTCTATGTTATGGCGAGCAGTTAACCTTTGCATATCAAACCCTGGATCCAGAATAAAAAAGTCATCCTCCTGATTTTTTAGATTTTTAGGCGTAGCATTTTGTTCTAGCTCTTGATACAAATTTCGAAACTTATTCAATAAATTATCTTCTTGGTTCGCTTGATCCTTGTTATCTGAATAAGCTTGCTGAATTGGATTGCTGCTATTGAGGTATTCTGAGACAAGCTCATAAACAGCTGGGTCTGTTTCTTTTAAAAGATTGTATTGAAGTTGATCTTGCTCAACAAGCCTCTGAAATCTATCCTGAGCACTTGCACTTCCAAATGAGGACATAACCATCTTCACTTTTGCCATTAAACGTCCCGAAATATGATTAACTTCATCTTGATCATATTCATAGTTAGATTTGTTCGCCAGATTCTCAATAGAGCCAATGGCTGATAAAGCTCTTGCAAGCCTATTTTGTGAAACTCTTAAAAATCTTTGTTTTCGGGTTGATATTTCTTTCATTTAATTATATTTTATATTAAGTAACATACATTTACAACAATATAATAATATGACTCAAGAAATTAATCTACATTCAATTACTCAAACTCAATTCATCAACATCATGCAAGAAATAGGTATGGATAATAATACCTTCAAATATGCACGCTATAAATCGATAAGGACACAGCAATATAAGTCAATTGATGTCCTGCCACCTGACCTCAGTGATCAAATAAATTTATTTAAAGGTTTGGTATTATGTGAGCGGGATTTCGACTGGATAGGAGGCTCTGCTGCATCAAATATTAAGGTTTACAGAGAGATCTCCTCTCACCCTTTCATGCAGAGACATAAGGATAAACTGGATGAATTAATAAACTGGACCTTACAAAATAGGAGCAGAAACCCATACACACCTTTTGGATCATGGAGGTACAGCGGCTGCAAATCAGTTGAGGATATGAAGGTATGGGATTTGCGACAAGAGCGTCGGTACCGTTTACAAGCTGAAAAAGAAGAACTGATTAAAAAAGAAAAAGCTAAGAAGAAAATAATTATGAAAAAAATGTCTGAGCTCCGCCCAGTCAGAAGATATGTTCAGGATCAGATGCATAAGCTCAATATAGAGATCTTCTTAATGGAAAATTCAGATCAGCAATTTAATATGCTGTTGAAAAATAAAATTAACTTCCCTGTTAATTTGGTACCTAATGAGTGCTGGCAAAGGGTAATGAATAGAGATTTGAGTATTGAGCAAATTAAAACTCTGCTATCAATCATTCCAAGAAGATCATCTCAACATCTTAAGGAGATTGTTAAGCCAAGGCTAATGAAAATGAAAAAACTATCCTTAGTTAATTAAGAAATCTTATTGGGGGGTACTCCTAAAGTACCCCTAACCATTAACTTCAAAATTGCATATCTGTGAGCAAACAATACTCTTTCTATGATGAGATAAGTCTTTGTCTAGCAAAAAAACTTTTATCAGGATAATGAAGATATATTAAAGAGATAATAAAGAGATAATTAAAAAATAATAAAGACTTATATATAAGTTTCATTCTTGATCATCTTGTTGAAAATTAAACTTATCATATCTTTCATGAGCAATAAGGTATCGCTTTAAGACATGTCCTTGTTGATTCTTATGATAGGTAATAAATAAGTACTGCCTTTTTACCAAACCACTTATAAGAGCACTTACTCTTGAAGCCGAAAGACTGAGCATAGCTCCTAGTAATCTATTTGAATGAAATGCTTCCTTGTTGTTATTGGTTAATGAGAGGACCGTTCCCATGATCATTTTCTCAGCAGCTTTTAGGGATTGGTCTCTAAGAATTATATTGGGTATAGCTAAATACTCCTGATTAATTTGTGTATGAATATCGTCTTCAACTATTTCTACAAATACACCGGGTTTTATTTCTTTTTTCATGATTTACTCCTTTGTTAATTGAAAAAATTAATTTGCCGGCAAGATATAGCGTCGACGGAGGCAATACAAAAATCTGCTACATTTTCAAAGCGATTCTAGTTGAATTACTTTCCTAATCTGCTACATTAAAAGTACATCAAGAGTAGAGCTTAGACTCTCACCAACCTGCCCTCTCCGGCAAGGTGGTAAAACGATGTGGCATTTCTTGCAACCAAAGGAGATCCCATCAAAGTCTAGTTCTTCCGATGATGCATTTGCACAAAAGGAGGAAAATATGGCAAATACAACATCAAGGAAGAAAGTCATTAAAAATAATGACTTCATCTATCGCAAAGGAATCTACACGAGTGGATATTACTCAAAGAAATTCGCTGGAGATTTCAAAACTACCTTCAGACAAGAAATTAAAAATGGAGGTAGGCAATGAAAAAAAGAATAATCAAAGGGCTTAAAAATAAAGCCTATGAGAGAGGTGTCATTACACTTGGACCCTACTACTCCAAAGAATTTCATCAAAAAATGCGTGAATCTCAAAAACGCAAGAAATCAAAAACTAAAAAGACAAACGTGATTTATAAGATTGCTGATAAAGATGATCCCATCTTCAGTGAGGGATGGACGATAGTTTCGTTCAGAAAAAATTCTGAGAGGAGCAATGATGAGAGCAAATAAAAAAATGGTAAGAGATTTTTGTGAATCTCATCAAAGAGCAAGCATTCCGTGTATTGCAAAGCTTCAATGGGGATGTGTGATATCTCTAGAAGATCAAAAAAAAGGAGCAGATCGCTACTTCATGTGCCCGATCTGCTTTCAAGAAATGGTAAGGAGTTGTAATCGTGGGAATCTATAGAAATGGCTCATGTAAAAATTACTATTATTCTTTTCAACATAAAGGAAAAAGATATCAAGGATCAACAGGAACTAAGGTCTCAGATGAGGCATTTCAAATCTATATTGATAAGAAACATGCAGTGACTAAAAACAAGCTTAGGTTTGTTGGAAAAACCTATAGGGATTTAGTTGAATATTTTCTTGATTCTTATCATAAGAATGATCAAGCAATCCTAATTTGGAGCTTAGAGTATTTCGGGGATGAGAAATTAGAGGACCTCACGGGACCTGATTTCAAAGCGATTCAGAGACTTAGGTCTTTAGAGGTAAAAGCTTCAACAGTTAATCGTCAGTTCAGCGTAATTAAAGCCATTCTAAATAAGGCTGTGGTTGATTTGGGGTGGTTAGATAAAGCTCCTGTTTGGAGCAAAGAATCTGAGATTAAGCCTATTGCAAAAGTATTGAGTTTTGAGGAGGAGGAAAGGCTTCTAAGGGAGCTGCCCTCCCACCTAGCTCGAGTTGTTAAGTTTGCATTAGAAACTGGACTGAGAAAATCAACCATCATGGGTTTGACCATGGATATGTATGACAAAGAAAATAGAATTCTCAGAATACCAGCAAGACTGCAAAAAAGTCGCAGAGAGCTGATCATTCGAGTAAATCAAGTTGCCCATGAACTTATTATTGATGAGGAGGGATTCAGCAGGGGAAAGTTTGGTTTACGCTTAACTCAACCTGAACGACATATCTTCACTTATCAATATAAGCCTTTCAGAGAGCCTGCTAGATCTGCATTCAGAAAAGCAAAAAAAAGAGCTAGGGTTAAGATCAAATTCCATGAACTCAGGCATACATGGGCTACAAGAAGAATTCAAGAAGGCATGCCGATAAGTCTTGTTGCTTACCTGGGAGGTTGGCAGTCCTCTAGAATGCTAGAGAAATATGTCCACTTATCTGTAGAAAGCTTAAATGGATTAGAGAAGTATGGGTATTAGTAAACAATTCCTGCGGTTAGTAGCAGAAATAAAAACAGAACCACGTAGATTAATTCCATGGTGTAAGCATAGATAGCTAAAGTAGCAAGGCTTGGGAGGACAGCATCCATGGCGTAATCATTTAAATGGTTAATTCTTGCGGTGGAGTACTCAATAATTTCCTGAGTGGTTTGTTTAACCCTTTCTGCAAATAAAATTGAGGTGGGTGCCAGTGCAGCTGTTGCACCAACCACGGTAAAGCCTTTTAGGAATTCTCTTCTATCCATGAGCCTATTATAAATTATTTTTAGATATTTTCAGTTTGAGCATCAAGAATGAATGATTCCTTAAAAGTACAAAGCTGCTCTGATTTTCTCATCGCATGCTGAATACCGGTAGTATTAAATTGTTGTTTTGCAATAGGGGTGGCTTTATTGAATTTAAGTTCAACTAACTTGGCATTGGATAGCTCTGGGAACTCCTCTAAGACCACGTA
>CEUJ01007506.1_pt1 | contig 14160 bp, 8 predicted proteins | sample 361531 | NCBI WGS metagenome assembly CEUJ01 (sample SAMEA2622842, study PRJEB7988) | marine metagenome | biome: marine biome (ENVO:00000447); feature: marine epipelagic mixed layer (ENVO:xxxxxxxxx); material: "saline water (ENVO:00002010), including plankton (ENVO:xxxxxxxx)" | depth 140 m | reverse complement strand
TGGCTTGGTGGGGGAAATACTGGCCGTAACACCACGATTATCCGGTCCAACTATCTGCAAGACGCTTCGGCTGCAATTTATGAAAAGGCTCGAAGTTTGTACGAAACCATGAGCCAAGATCTCAACTATAATGTCATGTTTAGTCCACGAGGCGTTATGATGTTGGCTCAGACCCAGCACGAAATTAGGGGATATAAACGTACAGCCCAGGCAAATGCTTTGCAGGGTGTATCAACCGAATTTATTTCTCCTGAGAAAGTTAAATCGCTGGTGCCGATCATTAATATTGATGGTCCCCGATATCCTGTTCTAGGGGCATTGTGGCAGTCCCGCGGCGGGACGGCAAGGCATGATGCTGTTGCCTGGGGCTACGCTCGTGCATGTTCGGAAATGGGAATGGATATTATTCAGCAATGTGAGGTTTCTGGCATTCGGCGTGAAAATGGTCAAGTTCAAGGAGTTGAAACTAGTAAAGGTTCAATCGATTGCCAAAAACTCGGTATTGTTGTTGCTGGCCACACTGGCGTCCTGGCAGATATGGCCGGTTTTCGAATGCCGGTTGAGGCTGTGGCGCTTCAGGCACTTGTCTCAGAGCCAATAAAACCTTGTATGGATGTAGTGGTAATGGCGAATACAGTCCATGGTTATATGAGCCAGTCTGATAAGGGAGAAATGGTTATTGGCGGTGGTGCAGATGGATTTAATAATTATACCCAAAGAGGCTCTTTTCATCATGTAGAAGAAACAGTCAGAGCACTAATAGAAACCTTCCCCATTATTTCCCGTCTAAAGATGTTGCGATGGTGGGGTGGTATAGTTGACATGACTGGCGATAGATCACCAATTCTTTCAAAAACACCAGTTGGAAATATTTTTATAAATTGTGGCTGGGGCACTGGTGGATTTAAAGCGATACCTGGTTCAGGATGGGCCATGGCAGAATTGATGGCCACGGGGCATTCCACTTTAACGGAGGAATTTAGTTTAAATCGTTTTAAAGAGGGTAAGTTTATTGACGAAAGTGTAGCCGCTGGAGTGGCGCACTGATGTTAGTTTTTAAATGTCCTTATTGCGGAATCGAAGCAGATGAAACAGAGCTGAGTCCAGGTGGCGAGGCTCATCTAAAGCGTTTCGGGCCGGGATCTTCTGATGAGGAACTAGAAGGATATCTTTTTAATCGAGAAAATCCAAAAGGCGTTCATTTTGAGCGATGGCGGCATGTTTATGGTTGTGGCAAGTGGTTCCATGCTGCTCGATGTACCGCGACCCTGGAGGTATTTGGTACTTATTCCGCTCAAACATTTGAGCCACCGAAAGAGATTATTGATGTCATCAAAGCTAAACGACCGGGTTGGAAATGGAGGAATTTGAGTTGAACAATTTCTACAAAGTTAACTACGGGTTTAACTCTCATAGGAAATTTCAATGAGTAAAAGATTAGCGGAAGGTGGTCTGTTAATTGACAGAAATAAGCCTATTAAATTTGAATTTAACGGTAAAAAGTTATTTGGTTTTGAAGGTGATACTTTAGCTTCAGCATTATTATCAAATGATCAAGTTTTAGTCGGTAGATCTTTTAAGTACCACCGACCCAGAGGCATAGTTTCTTCTGGTTCAGAGGAACCTAATGCATTGATCAATTTAGGAGAAAAAGAAAAATTTGAGCCGAACCAACGGGCGACTACTACTGAACTGTTTGATGGGCTAAAAGCAGCTTCACAAAATCATTGGCCTTCACTAAATTTTGACATCGGGGTGATCAATAATTACCTAGCTCGCTTTTTACCGGCGGGATTTTACTATAAAATGTTTATCCATCCTCGTCCATTCTGGAAATATATTTATGAGCCATTTATTCGGCAATCAGCAGGTTTAGGCAGGGCGCCTTCGCAAAAAGATAATAGTCAATACGAACATTTTTATGCGTTTTATGACTTAGTGATTGTGGGTGGGGGTATTGCTGGCTTGAATGCAGCACTTACGGCAGCAGAGAGTGGTCTTAAAATCTTGATTATGGAGCAAACTCCGGAATGGGGGGGGCGTTGCCTTGTAGACTTTTTAAAAATTGGTAACGAAACCAGTTCTGAGTATGTATCTCGGCTTTTGTCAGAATTAAGAAAATTTCAAAATGTTACTATGCGTTCTCGCATGATGGGAGCTGGCGTATATGACCACGGTTATATTTTAGGATATGAGCGGTTAAATGATCATCTTGCTGCTGATGAAGGTCCACGACATCGTTTGTGGCGAATACGCGCTAAACAGATAATTACTGCCACTGGTTCGATAGAAAGGCCCCTTTCTTTCCCAAGTAACGACATTCCAGGTGTTATGCTAGCATCTGCTGTTAGAGATTATGCCACGAATTTTGGTGTCGCAACGGGTAATAAAATTGCTGTTTACACTAATAACGACGACGCATACCGAACTGCAATTACCCTAAATGAACTTGGCATTGAGGTCCCCGTTATTGTTGATGCTCGAGTAGGTGGTGGTGGAGAATTGGCGGAACGTGCACGAGCACTTGGGATCAGAGTGGAAAATGGGAAAGCTATTTCCAAAGTTTTTGGTAAAAAGCGCGTAGAAGCGATACGGATTTGTGAACATAAAGATTCTGACAAAGGTAACGAAAAAATTGATTGTGATTGCATTGCTATGTCTGGCGGATGGTCGCCTGTTGTTCATTTGTACTCCCACTGTGGTGGGAAGCTGAATTGGGATGAAGAACTAGCATTATTTAGGCCTGATAGTTCAGCTAAGCCTACTTCTTACGATGGTCTACCATTCGTGACGGCAGTTGGTTCAGCAAATGGTTTTCTTTTGATGCAAGAGGTTCTCAAGGATGCGCGAGAAGGTTGTCTAGATGTGATAGAGGCTGCAGGTGGCAAACTTAAAAAGAAAAATTTCAAAGTAATTGAACAGGAGTATGAAAATACTATTCAAGCTATTTGGGTTTCTCCTCAGGATGCAGATATTAAGAAAAGGTCAAAAATATGGTTGGATTTTCAAAATGATGTCAAAGTTAACGACGTAGAACTAGCTGCCCGCGAGGGTTTTGAAAGCGTAGAACACGCTAAAAGATATACGACCTTGGGCATGGCGACCGACCAAGGAAAATTATCAAATATAAATGGGTTGGCTGTTTTATCATCGAGTTTGGGTAAGGAAATTCCAAAGGTTGGAACCACTACATTCCGTCCCCCATACACTCCGATATCTCTTGGCTCAATTGGTGGCTCGGCGAGAGATGAATTATTTCAGCCCGTCAGAAAAACACCAATGCATGATTGGCATGAAAATAATGGTGCTTATATGGAGCCGGTGGGCCAGTGGCGGCGGCCCTTTTGTTATCCTCGCGTTGGAGAAACATACGAAAAAGCGGTAGAACGTGAAATAAATCAAACCCGTTCTTCTTTAGGATTACTTGATGCATCTACCCTGGGAAAATTACTGGTGACTGGCCCTGATGCTGGAAAATTTCTTGATATGCTTTACACAAATATGATCAGCACACTGAAGATTGGAAAGTGTCGTTATGGGCTCATGTGCTCTGAAAACGGGTTTTTAATTGATGATGGTGTCGTTGCAAGAATTGATGAGCAAACTTGGCTTTGTCATACCACTTCGGGCGGTGCTGACAGTATATATGCCCATATGGAGGAGTGGCTTCAAACGGAGTGGTGGGATTGGAAAGTTTATGTTGCGAATGTAACCGAACAATATGCACAGATAGGGGTTGTTGGACCAAATGCCCGCAAGCTTCTTGAAAAAATTGGTGGCGTAGATGTCAGCAGGGAAGCTCTGGATTTTATGGAATGGAAAGATGGCAAACTTGGAAAATATGATGCGAGAATTTTTCGAATTTCGTTTTCTGGAGAGCTCTCTTACGAAGTAGCCGTACCTGCAAAGCAAGGTATGGCATTTTGGGGTGAATTGATCGAAGCTGGAAAAGAGTTCCAAGTAATGCCCTATGGCACTGAAGCGCTACACGTTATGAGGGCTGAAAAAGGTTTCATAATGATAGGAGACGAGACAGACGGTACTGTAATTCCGCAAGATCTTAATTTAAACTGGGCTATCTCGAAAAAGAAAGATGATTATCTCGGAAAAAGAGCTCAAGAGCGTTCATACATGGTTAACCCAAGTCGTTGGAAGTTGGTTGGTTTAGAAACTTTAGACGGTTCTGTTTTGCCAGACGGTGCTTATGCAATAGCGGATGGGGTTAATCTAAACGGTCAAAAATCTACACAAGGGCGAGTTACTTCTTCCTATTTTTCGCCAACTTTGAAGAGAGGAATAGCAATGGGTCTTGTGATGAATGGGCCAGAAAGGCACGGTGAAATTATTGAATTTCCAAAAATTGATGGAACCGTCATGCGGGCAAAGATCACCAGTCCAGTATTTTACGATCCCGATGGGGAAAAGCAGAATGTCTGATCATCAAAATGAGAGAGTAGTGCGGTCATATTCTGGCTATGTAGAAGTTAGTGAGAAGACAGCAGCGGGCATGTTGACCATTCGGGGCGATTTTAGGTCTAGTAGATTTAAAACTTCTTTTACGAAAGCGGTGGGTGCCAACTTGCCCAAAACGCGGGAAGTAATTTTAGCCAGAAATAATATTGCTTGGATGTCGCCGGATGAGCTTTTAATTTTATGTGACTACGCCGATGTATCTAATCTTAGTCAAAATTTGCAAATGGAGCTTAAAGATCAACACCACATGCTGGTAAATGTTTCTGATGCAAGAGCCTTATTTGAAGTTTCTGGTTCTGGTATCCGTGAGGTTATTGCAAAACTTGCGCCAGTAAATATCGCCAAGCTAGGAATAGGCGAGATACGTCGAACTCGATTTTCTCAAGTAGCGGCTGCTTTTTGGCTAACGTCGGAGACAAGTTTAAATGTTATTTGTTTTAGCTCGGTAGCTGACTATATGTTCAACCTTCTGAAAACCTCATCCATGCCAAATTCAAAGGTGGGTGATTTTTAAAATTTTAGTAGGTCTTTAGGTTGACATAGTTTTTTCTTGAAACTGAAAAAATAAAGCATATTTTTTTCTTGACCTTGCACTTAGATAAAACGCATCTAAGATCATATTTTTTTAAGAGGACCTAGTAATATGGCTTTTGAACTTCCCGACCTTCCCTATTCGCACGATGCACTGGCTGACTTGGGCATGTCTAAAGAAACACTCGAATATCATCATGATCTGCATCATAAGGCCTATGTAGATAATGGAAACAAATTGATTTCCGGCACAGAATGGGACGGAAAATCAATGGAGGACATTATCACTGGCACATACGATTCAAGCGCTGTTGCTCAAAATGGAATATTCAATAATATTTCACAGCTATGGAACCATAATCAGTTTTGGGAGATGATGGGCCCATCTGGGCGTCAAATGCCTTCTGAATTGACGAGCGCAATTGCAGATAGTTTTGGTTCGGTAGAGCAATTTAAAGAAGATTTTTCTGCAGCAGGCGCGGGACAGTTTGGTGCCGGATGGTGTTGGCTCGTTAAAGATGCGGATGGCGCGTTGAAAGTCACTAAAACAGAAAATGGTGTGAACCCACTTTGTTTCGGTCAAACGGCCCTTTTGGGCTGTGATGTCTGGGAGCATTCTTACTACATTGATTTTAGGAATAAACGTCCAGCTTATCTCGCAAATTTTTTAGATAATTTGGTTAATTGGGAAAACGTAGCTTCTCGTCTTTAATCAAAACTGATCAAAGGTTTGTTTCGGTTTTCGGATCTGACCTTTGATTGTGCTTGGTTAAATATTCAACCGCCTCAGTTGCAGTTTCGGTTATTGTAAATAGTTTTTTAAGTGGGTTTTCTGCAAAGCCTGATGATATTGTGTGATCTATTAGTGAAAAAAGAGGATCCCAATATTTTTTTACATTTATAACTACTATTGGTTTTTTATGTATCCCCAATTGAGCCCAAGTTAACACTTCAAAGAATTCATCCAGTGAGCCGGGCCCGCCAGGCAACAGAATAATTGCATCCGAATTCGTAAACATAAGTTTTTTTCGCTCATGCATATTATCGGTGACTATGTAGTTATCTAAGTCTGTTTTACCAACCTCCCGTTGCACGAGATGGTGAGGTATAACGCCAAAGGTTTTGGCTTTTCCCAGCTGCGTTGCATTAGCTACTGCACCCATCATCCCTGTATTTCCAGCACCATAAACTAAACGCCATTTGTGCTTGGCTATCAAATTTCCAAGAATTTCTGCTTGAACTAAATAATCAGGGTTATCACCCGACCTCGAGCCACAAAAGACGCAAACAGAGAAATTTTTCATAAGTAAGCCTTAAATCTGTTGAGAAGCTTTGACCTTGCTACCCCAACTTGTTAGGGTCACACAACAGGCAAATGTGCTTATCGCTTTTGGGGGGCTTTAAATGGCAGCGATACCTTACCTATGGTACTGGATTATGGGAGGCTTGGTGGCGGTTTTCATTGCAACTGTTGCCATATTTTCGGAAAGAAGTGTCACCGAACTCACAAAGAACCGTTCTGTTTCGTCAAAAGAAGAAGCTTCAAGCGAATTTGTAGAAGATGAAAGCGTCACCGATCAGAAAAATGAAACAGTTTCTGAGACAACTAAAACTGGTGAACAAATTGAAGATGATGTGGAAAGTAAAGAAGCCGAAGTTATAACAAAAAAATTGACTGATGAAGCGGACTCTGAAGAAAAAATCACCATCTACCCTCCTAAACTTGAAACGGTGAGGATTGACGATGATGGAACGGCGCTGGTCGCGGGCACGGCTTATCCAGGGTCTGTATTAGAAATATTAGTCGATGAAGAAGTAGTAGAGTCAATCACGTTAGGGCAAGAAGGCAATTTTGCGGTGCTTTTCGATATAGAGCTAAAAGATCGACCGCAAGTTATATCTATAAGATCTGTCGATGGCAAAAAAGTGTTAGTTTCTGATGAAACAATGATCGTGGCTCCGAAAATTGTAGAATTGGCACAAGCAGATCCTGCAGCCAATCAAACAAAAAAGCAAAGTGAAAGCGCAGAAAATTCAACTGAAGTTGGCAATTCGCTGCAAGACAGAAGTGAGACAACTTCTGAACAAAATGCATCTAATGATTTAACTGCTGAGACTGATTTTGAAGAAGAAGCCGAAAAAGTAGCAGAAGAGAACAACATGTCCAATGATAATGTTGTCAAAGCTGATCTTACTAGTAAGACACCTCAATTAGCTCAACCAACCGAAGAAAAAATAGAAGAAGATGTTCAGCAAATTTTGACCCAAGAACCAACGGAGTCTGATCTTATTTCTAATACGGTTTCAAATGCGGCTGACCAGCCAACCGTTCTACTCGCTGACAGTGAAGGTGTGAAAGTCGTGCAAGGTGGTACGACCGGGCCAAATGTAATGACAGATGTAATGTTCGATACTATTAATTATTCGAAGGATGGGGATGTTGCTGTTACTGGACGAGGAACCCCGGACTCAATTGTGCACTTCTATTTGGACAATTCCCCAGTTGCTTCCACGGCAGTAGATCAAACGGGTTATTGGAGTGCTGATTTGTCAGATGTGGAAGCTGGCGTCTACACGCTTCGACTAGATCAATTGGACAAGTCAGGCAAAGTATCCAGTCGAATTGAAAGCCCGTTTAAGAGGGAAGATCGCAGTGTTCTGGTAGATCAGATGCAAGATATAGTTTCACCGGCCAGAATAAACGTTATAACAGTTCAGCCAGGCAATACACTTTGGGCTATTTCTCGAGAGCGATATGGTAGAGGCATTTTATATGTTCAGGTTTTCGATGCAAATAAAGACAAAATCCGTGATCCAGATTTAATATACCCTGGTCAAATTTTTGATTTGCCGGATAGTATAAAAATCAATTGAAAATCAATCTCATCAACGCAGTTTTGCATAAATCTTTTTGAGCGACCTTTAAAGTGTAAACTATTAAAATCTTAATTTATTGAGCAACTTGTAATGAAAAATAATGCGGAAATAGCAAAAGCTGAACGCAGGTCAGCCCTAAGGACAATTTTTAGAGTAGTACCCTATCTATGGCCAAGAGATCGTTTTGATATTCGTGTCAGAGTTATAGTGGCTTTGTTATTTTTAGTTATTGCCAAAGCTGTGATAAATTTTGCACCATTTTTGTACCGTGACGCCGTGAATGCTTTAACGGATACAGGAAATTCACCATTTTTACTTGGTGCTTTAGGATTGACCGTTGCTTACGGGGTTGCGAGACTATTATCAAGAGGTTTTGAACAATTAAGAGATGTTGTGTTTGCAGTTGTTGCGCAACGTGCATTTCGAAACTTAGCTTTAGAAACATTTCAACATATTCATAAGCTTTCTTTACGATACCATATTTCTCGAAAAACGGGTGCTTTGAGCCGCATTATAGAGAGGGGGGTGAAAGGCTTAGAGTTTTTATTAAGATTTCTTTTATTCTCAATTGGGCCACTTGTTTTGGAATTGCTTATAATAGCGGGTATCATGTTCTTTTGGTTCGATTATTCATACCTGGCTGTAATTATCATTATGATTTCAGCTTATGTTTGGTTCACTCTTAAGGTGACAGAATGGCGTGTTAAAATCCGAAAGTTTATGAATGATCAGGATACCGACGCTAATCAGAAAGCTATAGATAGCTTACTCAACTATGAAACCGTTAAATATTTTAGTGCAGAAGAAAGAGAAGCAAAACGTTATGATGGTGCGTTAAAGCTTTACGAAAATGCCGCCTTAAAAACCGCATATTCACTTGCCTTTTTAAATTTTGGCCAGTCTCTAATTATTACCGCAGGTTTAATAATAGTAATGGCCATGGCAGCTATTGGCGTTCAAAACGGATATCTCACTGTTGGCGATTTTGTTATGGTGAATGCATACATGATTCAAATTACTATGCCTCTTAACTTTCTTGGTACTGTTTATCGGGAGATAAGACAGGGCTTGGTCGATATGAGTGAAATGTTTGATCTTTTAGAACAGCCTGCGGAATTAGTTGATAGCCAGCATGCAAGTGAATTAAATCTTAAAGGTGGTCACATTTCCATCAAAAATGTAACCTTTGGATATGATGAAAAACGGCCTATCCTACAAGATGTTTCACTTGAAATAAATCCAGGAGAAACTGTTGCAATAGTCGGGCCCTCCGGTTCGGGAAAATCAACACTTGGAAGATTATTGTTCCGGTTCTATGACGTTCAAAAAGGTGCAATAAAGATTGATGGCCAAGATGTAAGAGACATTACACAAACTAGTCTACACGGTTCGATTGGCGTAGTGCCTCAAGATACTGTGCTTTTCAATGATACAATTTATTATAATATAGCTTATGGGCTTGATAACCCGTCGAGGTCTAGGGTTGAAAAAGCTGCGAAAGATGCTCAAATACATGATTTTATAATGGCCTTACCAGCTGGCTACGAAACGACTGTTGGTGAGCGAGGATTGAAACTTTCCGGTGGTGAAAAGCAGCGCGTGGGAATTGCTAGAACTCTTCTTAAGAACCCACCTATTTTACTTTTAGACGAAGCAACATCGGCATTAGACACTGAAACGGAGCGAGAAATTCGAGATGCGCTAACCAATGCTTCCGAGGGCCGTAGCGTTCTCACGATTGCACATCGGCTTTCAACGATTGCTCATGCTGATAGAATTATTGTTTTAGAAAACGGATGTATAGTAGAGGTGGGTGATCATGAAGCTCTTCTCCTGAAAAAGGAAAGATATTATTCGTTGTGGACTAAGCAATTGTCAGAGGAAAAACCTGCAGCCTAATAAGTGTGGATCGGACTCAATTGTCGGCTATAATTATCATTGATAGCAGACGACCTTACTAATTAGATTTATTCAGCGGGACCAATTAAGCCTGCTGGTTCTTCTTTTTCCAATAATGGTCGATCCGAATAATCCCAAATTATTTCTGCAGGCTTAGTTTTACGAGCCATCCTTTTTAATGCCCAATCTTGGGCAATTTGACCTCGCTTTGAAGCGCCAACTCTTACCATGAAACGGGCTATCCATAAAACATAAGTAGTTACCCAAACTCTTGCGGATAAAAGAGCAGGTGTAAATACAAGTGTCAGCATAGTAGCCGTTCCTAAACCGAAAACAACTGCCGTTGCCAACTGTTTCCACCATAAAGCCGTTGGACTATCGATAGAGTATCCACCATTAATAAAGTCCAAGCTTAAACCAAACATCATTGGAGCTAAGCCCGCCATTGTAGTTATAGTAGTTAAAAGTACCGGTCTTATTCTTTGTTCCGCTGTTCTTACAATCGCTTCTACTTTTGGAAGATAACGAGATAGTTCTTGATATGTATCAATTAAAACGATGTTGTTATTAACAACAATTCCAGCTAAAGCCACTATGCCCGTGCCAGTCATGATGATTGAAAACGGCTGCTGCATTACCAACATGCCGATAAGAACACCAACTGTGGATAATACCACTGCAATAAGAACGACAAATGAATTATAAAAACTATTAAATTGTGCCAAAAGAATAATGAACATAAGGACAAGCGCCGCAGAAAATGCTGAACTTAAAAAAGCTTGACTTTCAGCTTGATCGGCTTGATCGCCTGTCCACTCCCATGAGATACCAGGAGGGAGGGGATTTTCTTCAAGATAATTTGTAAGGAAAGCTATTCTTTCATTTGCGTTAATAAAAATTTCGCTTTTTTCCCCATTATCTGAAATGACGGTGCGCTTTAAGTTTGGCTCTATGCCAGCTTTGATGTCAAAATATCTTTTTTGATCTAGGCGATTGATCTCTGCTAATTTTTCAACTGGTTTACGACTTATGAAATTCGACAGAGGAACAAGTCCGTCAGAAGTTCGAACTTTTAAATTATCCAATGTCGACAAAAACCGGTCTTCTTCTGGTAATCTTACTCTTATCTCTATTTCTTCGTCGGAACTGTCGACCCGCATTGTATCCAATAATATTCCTCGGGTCACCAGTTGCACCATTGCACCAACTGTTGCAACATCTGCTCCGTATCGACCTGCTTTTTCAACATCAACGTCAATCTGCCAATCGATACCTGGCAATGGTCTGGTATCTTCAACTTGTATTAGGCCCTCGGTTTGATCGAATAGCTCGCGCATGCTTGCTGTAGTGCTAAGTAGGTCATTCCAATTTTCGCCTTTGAGCCTCAAATGCACCGGCTTTGGGCTTGCTGGTCCTCTCTCCAACTCCAGAATTTCTATTTCTATTCCTGGCAGATTACTAAGTGCGGCTGATAATTCACCAATTATTTTGTTTCCATCTAAATTAGGATTTCCTCTTCTATTTTTCCAAGGAATTGTTTCTAACTGAATTTGCCCAATCGTATCTTTTGGAGCGGACGCCCCGGCAGTATTTTGATTTAAGCCGCCGGCACCAGCAAAAGAAAAGACACTTTCAACACCTGGGTGAGAATTTACGATTAATTCAGCCTGGCGAACTAGGATATCTTTCTCCGTTAATGACAAGTTACCCCTAGCTTTAACATACACAATCGCCTGCTCTGGTTCGCCTTCTACGAAAAATTCAACGCCATAGTTATTTTTCCCAAAAGTTGTAAAGATGAAACTAGTGAAACCAATAACGCCCCCAATCGCTATTAGCGGCATTATTGGATTTCCTGCTATAAACTTAATGAAATAACCAAAAGGTGTCCTTCTATATCCCGCCTGTACATTTTTTTGCGTTTTTTTAATTTCTACAGAACCTAATACAATCGAAGCCATAAAAGCTGATATTACAAACATCAATACTCCGGGCAGATTTGCCAATGGCCCAATTTCGGCGCGATCAATATCAAAAATTAGGTTGGGGTTTACGATTTGTAATATACTTACGCACAGAAGACCGACCACTAATAGAACAAGTGGTAACCTAATAAACCAAGGAAAAATATTGCGTAAAATATCAGAACTATTTTCAAAAAATCTACTCAACCGTCCCGATACTCCGCCTAAAATGGGCAAGTATATTAAGGCTACCATCAGGGACGCAGATAAGACAAAAATGAGAGTTACTGGCAGCATGCCCATAAATTGGCCCGGAACCCCAGGCCAAAACAACATTGGTAAAAAAGCGCAAAGAGTCGTTGCAGTTGAGCTTACTACTGGCCAAAACATACGTTTAGCTGCTTCCACATAAGCTTTCATTGGCCCAGATCCCTGAGCAATGCGCTTATCGGCGTATTCAACCACGACTATTGCGCCATCAACTAGCATCCCAACTGCTAAAATTAGTCCGAACATAACTATATTGGATATTGTAACGCCCATAAGACCTAAAAGTACGAAGCATAGTAAAAATGAGGTAGGTATCGAGAACCCAACAAGTAACGCTGCTCGGGTTCCCAGCGAGGTAAGCACGACAATCATTACTAGGGCGATCGCTGTCAATACAGATCCCTCTAACTGCCTAACCATACTGTCAACAACACGACTTTGGTCGTTCGATGTCCCAACATCTACTGCCGCTTTAAGATTCAAGGGCCAACCTTGACTTTCCTTTTCGACTAGTTGCCTGACGTCTTTAGCTGTACCAATTAGGTTAAAACCTTTTCTTTTTACAACTTGTAGGGCAACAGTATTATCGCCATTAAATCGTGCGGTGCCCGCTCTATCGACGAAAGTCAGTTTGATCTGTGCTAGATCCCCAAGCGTAACAACTCGGTCACCATTTGTTTTTACAGGTAAATCATAGATATCCTGCGCCTCGTTGAAACTACTGGGTATCTTTACCGCAAAAGTTCCTTGTTTGCTGTCCACTTCACCGGCCGCGATTAATTGATTATTGTTTTGTACAACGTTTATGAGCTCGCCTGCAGTGACATTATAGCTTTCTAACCTCAACGGATCGATGGTTACTTCGACCATTTCCTCTCTATCCCCGGAAATCACAACCTCCAGAACCGAGTCCATAGATTCAATCTCTTCTTGCAACTTTTTGGCTACCCGGGTCATTGTTCTTTCTGGGACATCTCCGGTCAAATTTACAATGATTATCGGAAACTCTGAAAAATTTAGCTCATTTATTGAATATTTCTCTGCACCTTCAGGAAATAAAGCTTCGGCAGAGTTCATTGCGTCACGAACATCTGCCATAGTTTTGGCTTTATCCCAACCAAACTCAAATTCTAATGCTACTCCTGCATAGTTTTCTGCAGCTACTGCAGTCATTTTCTTGAGCCCGTCTAAGTCTGCTAATTCAGTCTCAACAGGACGAATTAGTAACGTTTCGCTGTCACTTGCGGAAATTCCAGGAAATACAACAGAAATAAACAATGCTGGAATTTCAATATCCGGTTCTCCCTCTTTGGGTAGGCCCGTATAAGAAAAAATTCCGGCAGCAAGAGAAGCAATGATTAATGCCAAAATCATTCTAGCCCGTTTGGAAGCCCAGTCTATTATTCCAGTCAATTTGCAACCTCTTTAATATTTTGCTCTACTTTAACGCCGTCGGTTACGTATTCTTGGCCAACAACAATCACATTAGTTTTTTGAGGGAGGCCAGTGAGCCAGACACCTTGCATCGTATCTCGGACGATATCTGTTTCGTAGAAAACAACTTTGGACTTATTATTCACAGTCCTGACTCCAAGTGCCCCATCGTCATTCAAAGTTAGAGCAGATTGTGGTAAAAGATGTGCTTGAGTTCCATCAGACGCTATAAATATTTCTGCAGTTTGCCCTTTAGAAATTTTTAAATCTTCGTTTTTGGCCTCTATCTCAACCTTGAAAGTTCGAGTTGTCTGATCTGCCGACCGAGATATATAGGTGACGAAGCCAGATATTTCTTGACCATTTATGAGTTTTGCCACCGCAAGGGAGCCTTTGTTTACGCGATCCAGCTCAGTCTCCGGTACAAAACCAATGATTTTTATGGGATCTAATTGTATAATTTTAGCACAAAGGGCACCTGGCTGAAGTAGAGTTCCCAACTCGGCTGTATCCATTTCTAGAATACCTGAAAAAGGTGCCGTTAATGACGTTCTATCAATTTCTTTCTTGGCGATAGCAACGGACGCTTCCGCAGACTGTATTTTAGAACGTGTACTATCAAAACCAGCGTTTGCAGACGCAATACTTGCTTGAGCCGCACTAACAGCCGCCTGAGCGCTTGCTACTCTGGTTTCACTGGCATAACCACCTT
>CEUJ01000788.1_pt1 | contig 14176 bp, 19 predicted proteins | sample 361531 | NCBI WGS metagenome assembly CEUJ01 (sample SAMEA2622842, study PRJEB7988) | marine metagenome | biome: marine biome (ENVO:00000447); feature: marine epipelagic mixed layer (ENVO:xxxxxxxxx); material: "saline water (ENVO:00002010), including plankton (ENVO:xxxxxxxx)" | depth 140 m | reverse complement strand
ACAAATTCTTTTGACATCGTACCAACACCAGAAGCCATTCTCAAGTCATCTGATAGTAGTAGAATTTTTTTCTTTTTAGTCATTTAGAACCTCTTTATCATTTGTGTATTGTTTGAAAAAGTACTTGTCCAACATTTCTAACTTATCATCATACTCAGCAATAATTGCTAATTCTTTTTCTATTGTCTCCATAATATCAGGATGTTCGGCAACACCTGCAGGATTTCTTAGTAAATTATTGACATTCACTATATGTTTTTCAATGTGTGCTTTGAAGTGTAGTCTACTAGCCTTTAGTATTTCTTTTCTCATAACCTATCCTATTTCTATAATTTTGAACTACTAATATGTAGTTGAGTATAGTCTCGAATCTCATCTCGAAAATTTTCATCTTGATTATATTTGTCTATAGCTCTGTTTACTAATTTTTGTAAGGTAAAATCATCATCGAGACATATACTTCTAAATCTTATATATGAATCTTTCAACACCTTTACCGAAGTCAATTTGAACTTATCCATTTAGTTTTCCCTCATAAATACTTATATATAAATATATCATTATTGTATAATGGTTATATTTTTTTTCAATTTTTTAGCCTCCAATAAACAACTTTCTGTACCTTTTGACCTTTTATCTACTGGTATAAATGCAACAACTACATCAGAGTATTCTGCAATCTGTTTATTTCTTTTATGATAATGATAAACTCTATAATCCTTACCATACTCATAGTTTGGTCGTATACAATGTTGGTTGTATGGGTAATGTTGTGGTGGAAATTCTGAATATTTTACATCCATTTCTAATGAGAATTTTTTTGCGTAACCATCTGCACCTTGTTTTTGACCACCACTTACTATTTCTAAGTCTGTACCAAATTGTTCTTTACATTTGAAAATAAAGTCTCGTACTTTTCTCTTATCAACATACTCTCTACTCCCAACAATTGCTACTCTCATATCATCCATCGGTTCTCTTCTGTTTTGGTTTCTGTTGGTGTTTTGGTTGTGAACAAAACTCTGCAGCCTTTATAAATTGGGAAACACCTAAAACTATACCATCTGGATTATCTGCCTGATACCAAAATCTATTTAGTTTTGTATCTACTTCACCTATATCGAACCAAACTCTCTCCTTTGGTTCTGATTCTATGATTGTTTTCCAATGTAATTTTCCTTCACAAGTCTTCATAAATTTCTGTAACCCACTTAGGTCTTTTGAATCGTGAAGTAAAAAATAACATTTGAATCTTGCAGAACTACCCCAAGCCTCGTCCAAGAAATCGAGTATAAAGTCTTCATATACTCCATTACCTAACCAACCTTTTGTTGATATTCTGATACTATAATTTACTTGTTTGCCAAAGGTATCTTGCATCCTTATCCCCTATCACATATTTCTGGTTTATCTTTGAACTCACACCACTTACAAGACTTCTGAGTATTTGTTTTTGTATACTCTTTGTCTAATATTCTATCTCCATTCTCGTCATAACAATCATCCATAAAAGATTCAAATCTTTTCCAAGTCTGATTCATACTTGGAGTTCCATTTGCTGGATGGTGAAGTTGTACTCTTTTTTGTGGAAAGTCCACATTTTCATATAACATTCGTTTCAATATAAGAAACTCTACATCAATCCTATCAATTGGTATCTTCCAAGTCTCAGATAAAAACTTTTTATACAACAAAATTTGGTCTGATTTTATCTTGTCTTGTTTGACATATTTATTCCACCCTTTAGTGGATGTCTTTATATCAATAACTTTGAATCTACCATTTCGTGTATCTTTCATAACTAAATCTATGAACCCAACAAAGTTCATATTTGGTCTCAATTTCTTCTGTAGTGGAATTTCTACTCCAACCAACTCCCAATATTTCTTTGAGAAATAATTAGCTCTTTTCTTTTTGAAGAAATCAAATATCAATACTCCGTGACTAAAGAATTCTTTCATATCATTTTCAGTACAAAATTCTTCTCCACCATTGTTTTTCATAATGTTCTCATAGTTGGTTTTCATTCTATGAAGTAACATTTTATCAAGTGGTAGTTGGTCTGCCTCTTTGATTGACTTTTTATACATTACATCAAGATAAGTTTGTAATACCTCGTGTACACTCGTACCAAACATAGTGTGTATGGAATCTGAAAATGGAGCTAACTTATCAATGTACTTTAGTTTCCATTGATAAGGACAATTACTCCATACAGAATATTGTGAGTGACTTACTCTATTTACTGACAATTACTTACCCCACTTACCACGACCTACAATTGTCGCCATTATCCCATAATTAGATACATCCAAATATGCATCTTCTAATGGTTCATCTTTTACAGCAGATTCTCTATTGTTCATCAATAAAGTCTTTACTCTCTGTAACTTATCATTCATACGAAACCACAAACCTGTAAGTGATAGTTTCACCTCTTCTGGTGTTTTCAATGCTGTTCCAACTGAAATATTACCAGGACCATAATCGTGTTGTTTGTGTAAGAACAATTCATATTGTTCTCTTTGTAACTTTTTGAACTCAGCAGTCATTACTGGCCACTCTTTTTCCATCAGTTCTACAACTTCATCAGTTGATACAACAGATGTTTCTGTTCTTTCTTTTATCATTTATAACCTCTCATTTATCATTTTTTAAAAACAAATATGGGTTCATATTTATAACCCGCACCCATTACACTTGATAATGTCAATTGTAATGTGTCTTCTTGTGTAAAACCAAGTTCTTTTGATATACCAATAGTCTCCTTTTCTATAAAATCATACTTAGGAGTATTTGCAATATTTATCAACATATATTTATCTTTTTTTAGTCCATCATAACAATTTTGAATAGTCTTTCTCAAAAAACCATTTACCCATTCATTCTCTGTAGGGAATTTAATAAAACTTTGTGACTTTTCCAAGCTATATTTTTCAGTATCGAAATAAGGTGGGGAAGTGAAACATAAATCGAGTGATTTTTTTTCTGGTTTGAATTCCTCACTTCCTTGTTTATAAATATCAACTTTTTTCCCAAAATACGAAAAATCTTTTTTCATCTTCAACAGACCATCAAAAGTTCTCGTAGATGGTTCAGTACCAATGTAATGTTTGGTATTTGATGCAGATAAGAATCCTAATAATCTACCACCCCAACCACAACTCATATCCCAAACTACTTCACCACCAAACTTCTCATATATAAGTTTTGCAGCAGTTGGTCTAAAGTTACTAACTGATTGAGTTCCTGTATAAATTTTTAGTGATTGTCTAAGTCTGTTCTCTGTAAACTTATTGTTTGGATGATTCTCCTCACCTTTGTAATGTTTTGCACTCCAATTCCAACATTTACGAATAGTCTTTTTGAACTTCTCGTCATCATTGAATATTTCCATTGGTGATTGTTTGGCACTCCCACATCTTATTTCCCAAAAATGTGGGAAGTATGTCCAAGCCAATCTCAAACAATGCATTGTCTGTATGATTTGATTATCAATAAAAATAGTATCCACATCGAACTTTTGTAGTTTTCTTATGTGGTCGTGTTTCTCTTCTTCACGAATTTTATAATGTGGAAATCCGTGTCTCCGATAATAATCAAATATAACTTCGATACCGTGTTCGATATCGTGTTCTTTTATTGCATTTGTTATCTTGTGAAACTCCAAATCTCGTTCATCGATATCAACGAACTTACTTAGGACTTGGTAATCTACACTTGTCATTTTATACTATCTACTATTCCGTATTCTATAGCCTGTTTGGAATCAATGTATGTGTCTTTTGTCATAATTCTATTCCAAAATGCCTTTGGTTTGTTGGTGTGTTGAATAAACATCTCTATCATTTTCTTCCTAAGATTTTCAAGATGTTTTGATGAACTCAACACATCACTTGTTTTTCCGTGTTCAAAAGAAGAACCCTCGTGTACCATAATTGTCGTATTTTTAGTCATAGTTCTTTCACCTGTACCACTTATTAGAATCAAACTTCCTGCACTCATACATGCACCAACTGCGTGTGTATTTACTTTCACAGGAAATGATTGTATAGTGTCTATCAACCCAAGTGCCGAATACAAATCACCACCATAAGATGTGATATGTAAAGTTATTGGGTCATCAGTAGGATTTACCCTCTGTATCGTGTGTAATTTTGCTCCGATATCATAAATTGTCGATAACTCGAATTCTTGATTCAACCAAATTATTTTTTCTTTGGTATCTAATCCCCATTCGTGTTCATACAATGCTTTCTCATAATTAGTAAGTTCTGTCAATTTACCTTTCGCCATTTTGTATCCCTCTATTGTAACTGGATTTAAGTTTGGGTTATTAAACCGATTATACATTATGTAAGTCCGTATTTCCTACGAATTACATCTTCTTTTACTCCATACTTTCTCAAGATACCACCGAGTTCGGTCTTACCTTGTTCAGAAGAGATGTAGTAGTCATAATACTGCACAGACTCTCTGTATGATAGTTTGAAGTGTTTTGATATTATCTCTAATACCTCGTTGGGTCTCATATCTTTTTCTCCCTTGATATATTTCAACCATTGTTTTTTTCTTGGTAATATACTTGTATACAACTTATAAACATCTTTAGGTTCTAATGTCCAATACTTCTGAACATCATTTACAAAGTCCACCCATTCCATTTTCATTGAAAGGAATCGATGTACCATATAATTTGACCACGACTTTTTATCAACCTCTGTTAGATTTTCAAAATAGTTGTTTGGTTGTGTACAAATTGCAGTTATGTGGTCAAATAAAGATTTACCTTTTTGTTTGGTATCCTCAATACTATACTTTTGTTCCAACTCTTCTTCAGATGGAACAAGATTATCCACATAATCATTACCAAATAATTTTACTAAATTTTGTTCGTAATTACTCATCTTTTGGAATGAATCCTTTTGGTACTTCACCACAATTACCACAAGAAAATACATTGATTGGTACTATGGCTTCTTCTCCTGTTGGTGATACAAGTGGTGATAATTTCTTCAGAAAGTATGTCTGAATAAAATTATAATTACCACATTTCTCACACGAGATACTTTCAGCCTTACTCAAATCAACTTGTACTTGTTGTTGTTGTCCTGGCATTGGTTTCATCGGTCTCATTGTCATTTTACATATCCTATAATCTTGGTTAGCATCGCCATACAATTTATCTCTTTATCTGGAACTTGTGAATCACGAAACTCATACTCGGCGATTGTTAGTATAACCTCGGCTTCAGAACCCTTTGCAAAATCATCTATCGTGTCATATAAGTATCTAAACAAATCCACAAAGTCGTTTATCTTTGAGTTTGCAAGAATCTTTCGTATGTTATTGAAACAATCTTTTGGATTGTCATTTTTCAATGATTCCAAAATCTTTACTTTATAATTATCATTATATTCTTCAGATACTAATACGAGTTTACCATCCACCACTTGTCTTTGTATTGTATTTATAATTCTACGAATATCAGGATAGTTTGCATTTACTATGTCACCCATATCTTTTATTTCAAAATCGACATCCTCTTGTTTCAAAATGGTATTCAAGTGAAGAGCAACTTCTTTTTTAGATGGTGGTGATATATTATAAGTCTGACAACGACTTACGATAGGTTGTAACATTCTCTCTAAATAATTACAAGTCAATATAAATCTACAATGTGAAGAAAATACTTCCATAAGATTACGAAGAGCAGCCTGAGCATTTGGTGTTATGTAATCACACTCGTCTAATATAACCACTTTCCATTTCTTGAATCCAATACTTGAGGCAAATGTCTTTATCTTTGTCCTAACAGTATCAACATTATTCTCATCGGATGCATTGATGTATAAATAATCACAATCAATCTGATTGACGATTAGTTTTGCAAGAGTAGTCTTACCTGTACCAGCCTTCCCATATAGTAAAAGGTGTGGTATGTCATCATTTTTGATATATGAACCAACCTTCTTTACAAGGTGTTCGTTACCAACATATGTATCGAGTGTTTGTGGTCGATATTTCTCAACCCACAAAAGAGTATCATTTTCCATTTATTTTCCTAATTTATCATATATGAATATACGAATAAAAGCAATACAAGTCAAGCTTTTTTCCATATCCATATTGGTTCTCCGAATGCTATATTTTCGGTTTCCTTTGTTTTATCTTTCAAATCCTCACTAAAGTATTCACTTTTTGCATTACCAGCACCACCACTATTGAATCTCTTAGTCATCTCCATTCCTATACAACCATAGTATTCCAACCCTTGTGATTTTATAAAATCATTCATTGGATTACAGATGTCAAAATATGTTTTGTTTTTTGCATCATAAACATCTGCAATATTTATTGCCAGTATCCCATCCTTTTTCAATGTTGGAATTATCTTTTCTATTGTCTTATGTAAGAAGTTCTTATTCCAACTATCAATGTCTTTATATCTGATGTAACTTTGAGTATCTTCATCGGAATATTTCTCAACATTGAAATAAGGTGGTGATGTAAATATTGTATCGAAATAATTTTCATATTTTGAATAATCCACATCTTCCGCTGGTTCACAAATAAACTCTACCTCTTTTGGTTCTTCAAAAAATGTTTGGTTTTCTTTATAGAACTCAACTTGTCTTTGATAATTTGGATGATTGAGGGTGTTTGGGTCAATCCCAACATATGATTTTGTTGTCTCTCCACAATAAAACCCAGCCAACCTATCACCCCAACCAGCACTAAAGTCGAGTACATTACCACTTCTAAAGTAGTCATAAAATCCTTTCGCTATACTTGGTTTGAATTGTGATGCCACATACTTTCGTAATGTGGTGGCCATCCTAATACTTTGTAAATCTACTTTGGTCAATACCTTTTCAAGACTCCAAAATGCCCTAACAATTGTTTTTATCCCATCAATTGTTTGCCAAGTTTTCCATCCACTTGGTGTTCTCGTCCAATCAACTTTCCATCTTGTCTCTATGTGAAATGGATTTGATGCATTATTACCTTTATTATCTCTTTTGAAATATTTTGGTGATAATATGTATTTTGATTTTTGTTCATTTCTTGGAAACCAAAAATCTTCCATCAATATATCTGGCCATTTCACACCCTTGAGTCTTTTCAAACTTCTCAAAGATTCTTCTTCAGTAATTTGTGGTATTGGACACGGATATGTATGTAAACATTTAGCCAATTCATCAACTACTTCATCTTTTTCATAAGTCTCCATAATGTATTTCCATTCCTTTTCATCTATGAAAAGATACGGTTTCATATCGTAAAACTTAGTAAAATAGTCTATAATTTTTTCCATACCCAAATAGGTTCACAAAATGTTTTGTTCTTTGTCTCTTCCGCAAGTTTTAGTGATTCTTCACTATACTCTTCTGATTTTGCAGTTCCTGCACCACCACTATTAGGTCGTTTTGCCATTTCCATTCCAATACAACCTTGATATTCTGAACCCTCTAATTCATTATTTATGAAATCATTCATTGGGTCACATATTTTATCCCAACCTCTATCAGTACTCCATTTTGAATTAGAATAGACATCAGAAATATTTACCAACAAATGTCCACCACTACTTATACGAGTCCACATCTTTTCGAGTGCCCTATGTAAGAATGATTCATTCCAAGAATTTATATCCTTGTATCTTATCCAACTTTGAGTGTCATCGTAACTATATCGTTCCACATTGAAATAAGGTGGTGATGTAAATACCAAATCAACAGGTTTTATCTGAGAGTAATCAAAATCTTCTGCAGGTGATTCAAAGAAATCTACTTCCTTAGTTGGTTCTAAAAAAGTACTTCTATGTTTTTCATAAAACTCAGCCTGTTCTCTGTAGATTGGATGATTTTCTTTTCTTGGGTCTATACCATAATACCTACTTGAATTAGAGGCATAAAATCCAGCCAATCTATCACCCCAACCTGCAGAAAAATCTAAAATACTATCAGCCTCAAAGTAATCATATATTGCCTTTGCGACCGATGGTTTGAATTGACTACAAATGTATTTTCTGAGTCCTATCATCAACCTTAGATGTTTTTTATCAATCTTAGGTAACTTCAAAGAGTATGCCGCACCCATTAGACTCGTCATAAACTTTTCAGTTTCCCAAGTCCGTTGTGGTCCAGGTGATACTGAACCATCTACAGACCATCTATTTTTCTGTTGAAAGTAGTTTGATGATTTATTACCAACATTATATCGTTTGAAATAAATCTGTTTACCTTTATAATCAATTCCCCATCTATATCCATCTTCACTTCTGGCAAACCACTCGTCTTCTATAATCAAATCATTCCACCAAATACCTTTCAACTTTTTATAGTCTTTTAGACACACCTCTTCAGATATTTCCGCATAAGGTATCGGATAAGTCATTGCAACTTTGGCAAGACTTTCTTTTACATCATCCTTCTCAAAGGTTTCTTTTATGTAAGTCCACTCTTCTTCGGGTATGTCTAAGTATCCATCTTGGTCGTAAAATTTGTCAAAGTATTTTAGATACATTTATCTCTTATTTGCGGATGCAACAAGAAAATACTCAGAAACATACTTATCAACTTGGAATTTGATATGTGCAAGTCCATCTTTTGAAACTCTCAATCTTGCATTACCACACTCTTTGTTTGCAACCAATACATCTTTGAATAGATTTGCATTGAATGAGATATTGTCTAACTTGTCAAACTCAGTTACATTTACTGGTAGTTCAACTCTATTAGAGTTTATTTCACTCCAACCAATAACAACTTTTGCACCACTATCACTTTCATCTGTCAATATAGTGAATGTTTCTGTATCTGGTAATGCAGATTTACCATTGATAAATTTATTGATAAAATTAGAATCAATGTCAAGTGTCAATGTAAAATCAGGAACATTCTTCAAGTCTGGTGGTCTGTTTATTACTGACAAATCAGATAACATATAGTTTACAGAAGAAGTATCATCTTTCACTTTTAGTGAAATACATTTATCTTCTGACCTTAGTATATCAAGATTGATATCATTACCAACTACACCAAGCAATGATGATAATTGGTTTGTATTATATACTCCCATTTCAAAATCTTCAACATCAAACTCATCCAAACTAACATTTCCAAGTAATGATTTATCACCTGAAATGAATCGTGTTGATAGAGTACTATCGTTGTTTCTCCAAATGGCAGTATTTATGTTACCACTCAAATGGTATTTTGAAATGAAACGAGTCAATACATCTTTATTCATAACCGTTTTTCTCCTATTATAGTTTTAGTATATTTATATATATTGTTTATTATTCTCAAACAATCAAAAAAATCTTTCAATGGTATCTTTTTTTAGTGTTGGTTCATCCCAATTCATAGCCTGATAAAACATCATAATCTTTTTATATAACGCCTGGTCGTAGATTTTCTTATGGTGTATATTCTCTTTTATGAATTTGATTATCTCAGGTGGATCCTCATAACCTTTGTAGGCCAACACATCCATACCTAAATTATTTTCTTTTAGATACACCCACTTTATCTTACTACCATTCTTGATGAATTCATATTTCTTATCTTGTTTGTAATACTTCAGTAAGTCATTGTGATTTATAGCAGCCTTGACATGCACTGGTGCACCTTTTTTGAAATCAGTAAACATACCATCAGATGGTGATATGTATTTTGATATATTCTTTACCCCAACTGGTGATGAGATTCTATCAAAGTCCATCAACTCCATTGAATTTCTAAAGTTTACAATTCTCTCATCTATCTTTTCTTTTGGTACATCCGCCAAGATATCTTCCAACACACTCGATAGTAATTCTTTCATCGCTATTGCAAACGAACTTCTAACGGTATCCAAACCCTTGACATGCACTTTGTTTACCTTTACTCCAGCATCATTGATAATTTTCATACCATATCTTTTCTTGGTAATGAATAATCCACTCTTTGCAATAACCTCTTGTTTTATCTCGTAATGGTGTTCATCTATACGATTGAATCTTTTGGCAAAATAATTATATGAATTGTTCAAGAATGTTTGTACCTCTGATGCAATATCAAGAATCTTTTTTGACATCATCACATCAGATAATTTTTCATTCGGAAATCTCTTCTCTACCAATGGAACTGCAGAATAAAATACTGAATCAGTATCAATGTAAATACAATAGTCTTTGTCATCACCCAACTCTCTGTTGTAAAAGTAGTTACCCATTTTCTTAGTGAATTTGATTAGTGATTGACCTGTCAATGTTGTTGATTCTGCATTATCTAAGTCATAGAATCTAAATACAGGTAAACCCAATACACCATATAATGAGTTTAGAATAATCTTCTGTAGGTATTGTCTTCTATCAAAATACTGATGTTGTTCATCGTTACCCTCTTCAGCAAACTTCTTAGCCAACTTTCTGAACTCTACCCTTTCATTGAACCACTTAGTCAATAGTGATGGAATCAAACCTTTCTTATCAGTTCTATACAATACTCCACAAGAAGATATACTGACTTGATTATCATTGAAGTATTGTTCGAGTTGGTCATTAGTTACTTTACCTTGTTCCTTACCTTTCATCTCAATAGTATAAGTCTTTTTCAAATCTTTTTGTAAATACTCTTCAGGATCCCAACCAATAACCTTACCAAGTTTAGTTTCAGGTGAAATATTCAATGAACGAATTACACTCGGATACATACTCGTAATATCCAAATCATATACCCAACTATGTTTACCAGATTGTGGTTCTTGTACATAAGCACCTGCGAACTTATCACCACTCAATTGTTTTGGTCTTGGTGGTTTATCTGGTGCAACCATTCCAACCTTTTTCAGATAGACTAAAATCGCACCCTCAAGATATCGTGAACTCATAAATACATCTTCATAAGGTACATGCCCAAGATGAGCCACACCACGAGCAATATCAATAAAATCTAATTTATCATCGAGTTTCTTCACAATCCTAACATCGTGTATGTTATATTCTACAAATTTCTCTAAGTCATTTTCATATAAATCGTTCAATGTACCATCATATTCTATTTTATTCGTACCAACCTCAACCTCACCAATATGGTCTAATCTGTAACTTGATTGCATCGTAAATCTAAAGTTCTTGTAGAGTGCGAGATAGTCTAAAATGTTCACACCTGCAATTGTATATCTTTCTCTGAATGTAGACCAATTTACTTCTCTAATTGGTGATAGTAAATTGGCCACATCAGCACCAACCACTTGAACTGACCGATTATAGAGAAAAGGAATATCGAAAAACTCTATATTCCAGCCAGTAATTATTGTTGGTTGGATTTCCATATATTTTAGGTAAAATCTTGTCAATAATTGAAACTCTGTTTTGAATGTTTCAATCGTTTGTCCATCTTCTTCTTTTACTCTGTTACCTACATCATCAGATGGTAGTTCAAATTTATTTTCAGGATCGAGTACAAAAGCAGTATAGTGGTCGGTAATAGAATCATAAATCGCAATAGAAGTTATCTGTTCTTTTGGATTCTGAACATCAGGAAATCCATCTACGATTTCACACTCGATATCCATAATCATTACTCTGTGACCATCAGATACTTCATCACTATCTGTATATTGGTCTACTAAAAATCTAACTACGGGTTGTACATCAGACTCAAACAGACCTTTTTCTTTAGGATCCCAATCGTGTATCTTCTTTAGTCTATCACCATATAGTGAAACATATTGACCACCAGGTGATTTAGTATACGCATATTTTTTGAATGGTATGACTTGGTAACCAGCCTTATCATCCCAAAGATGTATTTTCTTTTTGAAATGGTCGTAATGAATTGCCTGATACATTTATATAAACCTATTTACACCTGTTAGTTCGTTTATTCTTTCCATTGATTTTGTAAAATATTCCTCATCTAACTCACAACCAATAAATTCTCTGTTGGTATTTATGGATGCAATTGCAGTACTACCACTACCACTAAAACAATCCAAAACAACATCACCTTTATTTGTGTGAGCCTTGATAATTCTTTCTAATAACTCAAGTGGTTTCTGAGTTGGATGCCATCCAGCATATTCTTTTGATGTGGTATGATTATTCTTTGGCCAAACATCCGTTGGTATTTTACCAAGTGGATTTAGTTCTTTACCTTTTCTAACACTCTTTTTCAAAATATATGGTATTCTAACATCATCTTTGTTGAACATAAATTCTTTACCTTTAGAATACATCAATAAATCCTCGTGTTTTCTGGCAAAGTTTTTCTTTGTTCTACCACCCCAATCATACGACCATATTATCCAACTCTGATAATAAATATCATCAAAAGAGTTGAGAACATCTAATTTATATCTCAAGAATGTATCTGTTTTGGTAGTACCCCAAACATACATACATCTATTTGGTTTCAATACCCTAACACATTCCGCTGTCCATAACTTACACCAATCTAAATAATCTTGTTCTGTGTCCCAAGCCGAGTCCCAACCCTTACCACCATCATATCCAATATAGTATGGTGGGTCTGTTAGAACCAAATCAACAGAATTATCATCAAGACCTCTTAGTAAGTCTAAACAATCCTCATTTACTATAGCATAACTTTTCATTCATTCTCCTCGAACCAATCATTGTCTTTGTAAGCAATTTCATAATTAGAAACATCGTCTAAGTTCACAACAACACTATTTAGGTTTGTTGTCGCCCCATCTTTACGATTGTTGTTGTTTTCAGTAAGTGTACTGATAACATAATCAGTAGTTGGTTTGATAATCAAAACACATCTCTCTTTCCAAAACACACCAAAATAGTGATTATGTTTAGAATAAGCATCAATTGCATCTTGTGTATATGCCCCATTGTAAACACCAGGAACTTTGAGTGCTGAAAATCTCAAACCTGTATTATGGTTTCTAACTTGACGAGTAAGGTTACGAACCTCTTTGTCATTGATAGACTTACTCTTATATTCTGCAGTTTGTCCATTAGCCTCATAAGCATCTGCACCATATTTATCACTACCTTTACCAGCAGAAATCTTATCAAAAGCCTTATGACCTAATTTGTCAGCGATAACAAACTCTCTCCATTGAGTTTTGTCTGTAATTTTATGAACACCATCCCTCTCACCTTTTAGATATAAAGCGTGAGCCAAGTCTTCATAAGAAAAATTGTTTATTAGATTGTTAGTTGTTGTCTTCATTTTGTTTGTTTTTCCTTTATTATTCATAGTATAATATACACAACTTTTACTATATGTGTCAAGCATTATTTTCTTTTTTTATAACACAAAATAAACAGAGTTCAGGATAAAAAATCATTATCCCATCTAACTCTGTTTTACATTGTTTACATTTACGATTCGTCTTCGTCTTCTTCATCACCATCAAACCACACTTCGCAGTGTTCGTAACAATCTGAACAGATGTCATAGTCATCATAGACCATTCCACCACAACATTCACTTCTATACATAATAGACTCCTTTTATTTTATGTTTAGTTTTGAAAAATATTCATCTTTAGTGATACCAAGTCTACCATTGGTTTTTCTACCCCAAGTAAACTCACTCTTTAGTTTCTTGTTAGCCAAGACATTTACAAAAAAATCATTGTCTGGATTCTCACAAATAAACTCATAGTTTTTCAAGAATCTATCCACACCATTCATATCACTACCTTTTGTGAAATACATTCTTTCGTATGGTAAATTTACAGTACTCATAGTCAATTTGAAGTTCTTGAAATACTTATTGTATTCAACTCCCACATGCTGGATAGTACCACTTCTTTTATTTACCCAATAAGTGTAAGTACCTTCTTTTAGATGTTTTCTTGTATTCATTGTTTTTTCCTTATTTATCATACCATAAGTTACAAAGAAAAAATGACAAATACAAGCACTTTTTACAACTTTTTTTATTTTTTTTCAATCCATTAGAAATATTTCTTGTGAATCTATTAGTGTATTTTCAATACTCCAATACAATTTCATCCAACTACCACTACCCTTATTTTGCATTACTCTTGTAGGTCTTAGTGTATTAAAAAAATATCCTAAACTATCTACTTCAGAGTATCTGTCTGTAGTCCATCTTAGTGTGTCTACATCTACATCCATAGTATCTCTGTTTCCAAAGTTATCATACCATATTGCTTTGTTTCTTCTGTTGGGTAGTAA
>CEUJ01081601.1_pt1 | contig 14193 bp, 20 predicted proteins | sample 361531 | NCBI WGS metagenome assembly CEUJ01 (sample SAMEA2622842, study PRJEB7988) | marine metagenome | biome: marine biome (ENVO:00000447); feature: marine epipelagic mixed layer (ENVO:xxxxxxxxx); material: "saline water (ENVO:00002010), including plankton (ENVO:xxxxxxxx)" | depth 140 m | reverse complement strand
AAAAACAAAAAAAAGTGCTTTTATGTCAACGCAGTAAAAGTATTGGGTAAAAAAATATTAAATATAAAATCATCTCTATGAGATGGCGAGAACCATTCTAGTGGTGTCGTTGTGTATATGAGGCCAATAGGTAGATATACATGATACATCATTATAGTGGATACCTAGTATTTAAAATCTCGTATTTTTGTGAATTGAAGAAGCGAAACGAATTTGGGGGGTATAATTTGTAAAATCACGAATATAAAAGGTAAGTCTCAAATTGTATTGTTTTGTATATGTATTTTTGACTAACACATTTTTCTTTTTTGGTATAAAATTTTCATCATTTTTAAAAATTGTATATCTAGCCTGGGATAGCTCAGTTGGAAGAGCAGCCGACTGTAGAGTTTGTTTGCGCGGACATCGGCGGGTCATCGGTTCGATTCCGGTTCCTGGGATTTTATTTAATACAAAAATATCAAAAACTTATGCTTCAAAAGTCTATGCTCCAGTGATGTAGAGGTAGCATGTCAGCCTTCCAAGCTGGATTCCCGGGTTCAATTCCCGGCTGGTGCAAAAATAATAATAATCTTAGGATTAATATTATTTACTGAATATACTATATGGGATACATTGATAGGAAAATTTATCAAAGGAAAATGGTAGATAGATGGATGAACCATGTAGACAAAAACTATATCGCTACCATACCATCATATTTTGAACAATGGATTAAATTTGATAATCATATTAAAAATCGTCCTCCGTTACTTACTACTAATGACATTGAAATCTATAAAACAGAAAAAATATTCCAGGACATTAAAACTACTCAGCAAAATAAAGCAAAGTATTTAAATAAATAATACTAAATTATATAATGCCTGGTTGTGTACCAATGTTTGATGATAGTGATATTGCTGATCTAGCAAGTTCTCTTGCATTAGTTTTTGTCGCTGTAGGCAATTCTTTTAAGTATATACTTAATTATTCTCTCTCAACACTTAAACTTTCAAGAGACTAATATATATGGGAATGTCAAGAAGTGACTTATACTACGAGAATAGTGCTTTCTCGTTACTTTTGATTAATGTACTTATTAAAATTCAAGATTGTATTTACAAGTAGCAATGAAATTTTCATTTTATTAAAATCTATAGGTTTATGTGAATTATTTTATATATATATAGTATAATGTCAAAGACACGTAAAGCTGTTCCATGGCGTGGATGGGCTAAAGTGAGCCCAAAGGGCCATGCTCGCACTGTCATGAAAAAACGATGCGGCAATCGTTGTTTCTTAGTTCCCAAGAAGAAAAGTTTTCCAATCTGTTCTAAGGGAACATGTAGAATAAACAAAAAAGGCGTATATGCCGCCTACGTTCGCGCAAAACAGTGGGGTAAGCCTAAGTCTTCATACAAAGGTCGCAGCCGACCCACCATGAAAAGAAAGACGTATAAACGCGCCGCCAAGAAAGCCAAGGAAATCTTAAGGAGACGTTTCAATACCAAGGTAGGTAAGTAAATAGATAAAAATGTTATTTAGTACTTTTATCTATTATGATTCCGCTTTTTACTTTAGTTCGTTCCAGTTGAACCAAAACCTCCTGCACCGCGATCTGTCAAACCGAGATCTTCCAAATTAGTAACTAGCTCCACGCGGAATAGGTCCAGTCCTGGTGCGCAAATCTGAACCAGACGGTGATATTCATCTATCTCTTGTTTCCTTTCAGCAGAACCAATTACATCTAGTGCTGCAATCAAATGTCCACGATACGTATTGTCTATGATACCCACACTATTAGCCAATCTCAAAGGAAGCTTACTCAAGCTTGATCTAGGATATAGACAATATCCTGACGGAATCACTTCTTCCTTGACAAAATCACCAGGAACCTTCACTAGTTCACTCTTGAACATGGCGCCACTCACCGCCATATCAGCCATAATTGTCTTGTTCTTTACCAACACCATAGAATCTTCTTTGATAGTCTCGTTAACTAAGGTCCTTACGTCATCTGGACAATATAGATCAAATCCAGAGTTCCCAGAAGGAAAATTATTGTCAATTGATTCGTTATGCTTAATTACAGCGGCATGATACTTCTGTAAGAGATCCTGGTCTTGACTGTCAACGAATAACTTGAGGGTAAATCGCGTCATTAATACATAATATTTTGTTCAGTATTTAAATCAATTTTACAATTTATCAGAAAATTGATTAGGACCTAGCAGATATAATAGAATCAAATGATTTCACGTCGTGATGAACGCTTTGCCGCTATTGCCGCTGAAGAGGCAATTGACTCCACTAATTACTGGCGAATTGGCTGTGTGGCTGTCATGAATGGCAAGGTTATTGCAAGAGGTCATAATCATAATCGCGTTCGCTTTAAGAACTGGCAGAATGACCAAACCCTCACATGTCATGCTGAAGCAGACGTTATACATAAACTTATTAAACATTTTCCGCATCAACACAAAGTAGTTTGATAAGGTCACCCTATATGTTGTCAGACTTAATTCTAATGATGAGTTTATATACTGCTCTCCATGTGTGGACTGCACTAAAAAAATAACTGATGCCGGCATTAGAAGAATCGTTTATGTTGACAAAAATGGAGAGCTTACGTCAACAAAAGTTTGCGATTATCATGCAACACAAATTACATCAGGGAGACGTTTCCTAGCTGGAATAGAATGATACATAGGGTGTTAAAATCCACTATACTTTAATTAAAATGTTTCCATAATACAAAATGAAAAGTTCATTGTATATTAAAGCCGCGATCGTTGGTGCTATTCTAAATATCGTTTTAGCAATAATAGCATCCCCATTTGCTACAAAAGATGAAGTAACGCCTCCAAACGGTGCAGGAAATCTCAGTTTTAAATCACAAGTTATGCATATGTTAGTTCACCATAAACAAGTTATGGTCACTAGCACATTGATAGTAGCGTTATTAGTAGGTTTATCAGTGTGCATTGCACAGAAGATATAATTATTGTTATTTAAGAAGAATGTATCTTCATCAGTTATTCTGTATTAATTACAACATCTATATATGAAAATATTTTAAATACTGTTCTAACTGTTTAACAATTTTTTCTAATATTAGTTTTAGATTTTCTAGTATTACTCCATTGATATTTTTATAACAACAGCTTGTTGCATAGTCAGCTTTGATACTAATACTTCCATTACGTTTTCTTCTGTAAATAAAAGAAAATATAATGTTCTCTACATGTAACTTCGTATAATTTGACAAATAATAACATCCTTTATTGCTATTGTCATTATTCTCTTCTCCGACAATATAAAACTTAATTTTGTTGTTTCTCTCTTTCTTGATAGTTTTGAATCTAAAATCTATATAATGTTGCAGATCTTTATGTAACACTCCATTTTTAAGACAATACTTAACAATAGACTCGTTATCATTGTTTTGCGTAATCTCATAGTGATCAAATATGTCAGTCTTATTCAATTCAAATATTGCTTCAAATATTTCATTTGTTAAAAATTTTTCTATGTCAACTGCTGTTCCATCTCCCTGTTTCATTTATTTTTCGTTTTATATATTATAATGAATAAAACCAAGAATAAAAAATCTATTTTCCCATTATTCCATAATCTAAGGGCAACGACATTCCTTAAAGCCTTTATACTCAATGCTATCGCTGTATCACTTATCACCACATCTTCTATTCAGACGCGCGAATATTTAGATGCACTCGGTAGAAAGGCAAAAGGAGGTTGGAACCTTTCTAGTATCACTAAATCTATTATTGTCTTATTTGTATCTTTTATGTGTTCTTTACTCGTTTATCTCTTGTTATTCCTAATAGCTGGATTCGGAGGGGGAATGCTAGCAAATTAATTAATATGCATAAAAATACTTAAATTTATACATATTATCTATTGTATAAAATGTCTGATTCTGAGAATACTAAGAGTGAAAGCCAAAGCACCGAAGAGCAGCAGGTGCGCCTAGTTGATGTGCCTATTGAAAGTGAAGGTATTGCGCTTAATCTGCTTGTGTCCTTTTTGAATGTTGCTCAGAGGCGTGGTGCGTTTACGCTTGATGAGTCCGCAAAGATTTGGGAATGCGTTAAGGTATTTCAGCAACAACAGAGGCCTCCTAGTGATAAGGACTAATAGAATTGATTCTTGCAGTCGGTTTTCTTAAAGCCGTCGCGAATACAAGTGTTGCATTTTGACAATGCGGTACCAGCTAACTTGCCGCAATCTGCACCTTCTACAACCTTATGATCATTTATAAATAAAAAATATGCAGATATGATCACCAGAGACATAATCATATAGTGATTGCAATTCATTATATAATTATGAATAGATTTAATTAATAAGTAAACATGCATCATCACAACAACATTCGCCGCGAAATCCTGGAACTATTTTACCAACGCGTCCATTTTTACATAGGCATGTTCCAGGCATCGGATTCTGGTTGCAGAACTCCTTTGTATAACCTTGCGCCCTGCAAGAACTATACGACGGAATAAACCCTTCTTTGTTGACCTTCGTTATTTTTAATGCATAAAATAAAACTATGAGACACAAAATAGGTATCAAAATAAAATTTATCTTCATGATTATAATATAACTTTCTATATTAATTTAGCAAATTTTATATTATAATATATATATTATGGCTGATAATCAAAGTCCTGTGAGTAAAACACCTGAGGAAATTATTGCGGAACAAGCCGCTGCTGCTGCCGCCAAGGCTGCTAAATTAGCTGAAGAAGCTCTTGCGGCCGCCAAGGCTGCGGAAGATGCAGCCGCCGCTGCTAAATCTGCTGAGGAAGCTGCTGCACAGAAAGCTGCTGAAGAGGCTAAGGCTGCTGATGAGGCTTCCGCTCAAGAGGCTGCTGAAGAAGCCAAGGCCGCTGAAGAAGCTGCTGCTAAGGCTGCTGAGGAAGCTGCTGCCCAAAAGGCTGCTGAAGAAGCAAAGGCGGCTGAAGAGGCAAAAGCTGCCGAAGAAGCTAGGGCGGCCGAAGAGGCCGCTGCCAAAGCCGCCGAAGAGGCAAAAGCCGCTGAAGAGGCTGCTGCTGCCGCTGCTAAAGCCGCCGAAGAGGCTAAGGCTGCCGAAGAAGCAAAGGCAGCCGAAGAGGCCGCTGCTGCCGCTGCTAAGGCTGCTGAAGAGGAAAAGGCAGCAGAAGAAGCTAAGGCAGCCGAAGAGGCCGCTGCTGCCGCTGCTAAGGCTGCCGAAGAGGCAAAAGCTGCTGAAGAGGCTGCTGCTGCCGCGGCCAAAGCTGCAGAAGAAGCTAAGGCGGCTGAAGAGGCCGCTGCTGCCGCTGCTAAGGCTGCTGAAGAGGCAAAAGCTGCTGAAGAGGCCGCTGCTAAGGCTGCTGAAGAGGCAAAAGCTGCTGAGGAACCAGCAGCTGAAGAACCCGCTGCCGAGGAGCCCGCAGCTGAAGAACCCACAGCTGAAGAACCTGCTGCCGAGGAGCCCGCTGCCGAGGAGCCCGCAGCAGAAGAACCCGCAGCTGAAGAACCCGCAGCTGAAGAACCCGCTGCCGAAGAACCCGCAGCTGAAGAACCCGCAGCTGAAGAACCTGCTGCTGAAGAACCCGCTGTTGAGGAACCCGCAGCTGAGGAGAGTGGATGCTGTCTTAATGGCAAGGTAGACGCAGTATTAGTAGAAGTATGCGAAGGTGACGTAAAGCTAAACGTTCTCGTTAACCCCAACAACCCTTCTCTTGGCTTTTCTATTTCGCAGCTTCAGGAATTACGTGGCTGCTTAAAAGAACTTGGTGGTGACTCCAATTAAATATAAAATTTAAATAAAATAATTATAAATTTTATATGATAAACTTGAGAGATCTGCCACCCGAAATTATAGACATAATTATTCATATGTGTTGCAAAGAATCTACAGTCGCACAAGCTGATACATTTTTTAAATACAACTACTTGCCTGGTAGGGTTGAGTTCCAGGAATATTCTGGTGATATGCAAAATTTCAATCCTCATGGACGTGGACGTATGGTCCAAAGTAGCTGTGTTAATACGGCATATACTGGAGAATTACCATCATCTCCTAACAAGACTACTGGGTGGATATATGAACCAATATTACACGTATTTAAGGACTGGCGACCGACCCTGAAAAAACTATAATATTTAGTTATATTAGTTATGAATATAGAAGGTCAATTCATTCCTAGTAGAAAATGCGTATATTTTATGTTCGGGAGATTCCAACCACCACACATAGGACATATTAAGATGATAAAATCCGGATTTGATGCAGCAAAACATAATCATTGTGACTTAATTGTTTTTACATCAGCCAGTCACGATGATAAGAAGAATCCGTTAGATGTTAACCTAAAAGTTGACATATTAAAGAAACAACTGTCAAATATGATACGAGATGGACAGCTAACAGGACAGCATGTTGATGTTATTGGAGCTAATGTATTAAATCCAAGATCTGTCCGTGGTGCTATAGATTTTTTAAAAAATGCAGGATATGAAAAACTAACATTAGTTGTAGGACAAGATAGAGCATCTGATTTTAGCTGGGTTCATAGACAAGGGGTTGATCTTGACATTGTCCCTAGACCAGAAGGCGCTATATCTGGAACAGCGGTAAGAGAAATAATTACTGAACAGCTACAAAATATTCAATCTGAAGATCAAATGTTAAGCATCTTGAGAGATAAACTTGAGGATAAATCACTTGGTCACATTGATGACGATGATATAAGAAGAATATATTACGGAGTAAGAGGAGAATCATCTGATGCAGAGGCTGCTACCGCTCTAGTTACTATGCTGTCAGATACCGATAATTTTGATCCTAGAGAAGGAGATCCCTTCCAAGCTGAAGGCGGCAAAACTAGGAAAAGGTCACACAAAAAGCGTAAACCTAAGTCAAGACGAAATCTACATAAATCCAAAAAGAAAAGAAAAAGAAAAGAGAGAAATACAAGAAAATATAAGAAAAGAAATAGGAGATTTACAAAGGGCAAATTCATGAATATCTCATAAACCTACAATTTTGTTACATCCGTTAAAACTTTACATAACTTTTTTTTTTGAAGAGAGATTTTTCCGGATTAAAACTAAAATGTATCGAGATTAATACCCTTTTATAGATTTGTATAATATTTGTTGGTTATAAATATTATAATTAGAATCGGGTATTTTTGTTTTGACATAATAAATTATCACATAAATCACACATATTATCATACTCTAAGAGATAGAACGTATTCACAGCTAACATAGCAAGAATTATGTTCAACATAAAATATGACAGTCTACTATCTTTAAAGTTCGTGATATACAAGATAATTGCAGCTAATGTGAGGTTAAGTGTCAAGCCTACTATCTTGAATGCTTCCATTATAATTATTATTATTATTATAATTATTGGCACCAACGATAATTGTTAGCCTCTATAGCTATTAAAGATGCTTTACGAAGTTTCCTTTTTTCTGAATATTGTTTCTGGCATCTATTACAGCAATATAACTTATATGGATATATCTCTTCCACACTAGTAGTAAGATTGCTACATAATATACATCTTTGTATCCATCCCATAGCAGGTAGACCCACTAGTGGTTTGTAAATATACTCACTCTTCTTAAAGGTTTCATACTCGCGATGGGATGGCACAGCTTTGCTAAAATATACATTATTCTCTACAGGCTTTTTCTTTGTATCAATCTTAACATTAAACTGATTCTTTTGTTTTATGACGGGCGATGTCGGAAGTTGTTCAAATGTATGATGCTTTTTCGGGTCTGGGTGTCTAGGCAGCGGTGCAGAAGGCTTCAGTTTTTTGTAGAAAAATGGATTGAAATTAATCTGGGTCGGTAATGCCTTACTTTCGGTATTTCTCTTTCCATAAGCCTTCCTGAGTAGATCATTTCTCTCATTTGTTTTAATTAGCCTTTCTGATTCTTCTTTCTTTTGTTTTTCTATCTCACGAGAGAGCTTTGATGTTTCTTTAAATCTTAAATAATCTGCAAAGTTGAATCTGGACATTTAAGTTGCCAGTAATTTAAACGAATATTATTAGTTTTTGAAACAATAAAATAGTAATCTATATTATGAACATCATAAACTTATGTAATATTGAGTTCACAGAATATAACAGAAACAATCTAGATGTTCCTGGATTACTATGGCACGTAATTAGTTATGATGATGAAACTGGAATGGGAACATATATCCTAAGATATGAACCCGGGGCACAAACACCTACGCACACACATATGGGATACGAAGAGTTTCTGATCATTAGGGGATCTCTATTCAACTCTGATGGTAAGGTTTTTGAAGAAAATATGTTTGTCAGCTTCGAACCAAAGACTACTCACTATACTTTCTCTCCAGATGGTTGTGACGTTCTTGTTTTTTCCAGAGGAGAGAATAAGGTCAATCTGTGAAAACTATATCACTATACCGAATTGCAACATCTGGATGATCCTTATATTTATAGAACATATCTCTCATTTTATCATAGAACTTTTTATGATAGTTACTTACATCATCGTCTGTGGGGGTAGAACATTTTTTATAGTATACCGGTTTACCAATAATGACCGTTACAGGCTGTTTTCTGGGAATAGGTAGATAATAACGTCCAATGGGTATTGGGATAATAAATTTTCCCCACCTGAATATTGTTTTTGATGATAAAAGTTCTTGCTCTCCAAATGATAACACAGGAATAATAGGCTTATTGTTGATCAATGCTTGCTTAATAAATCCTTTATGTTTTGTTGATATATATAGGTTATTTGCATTTCTCTCTTTCGCCTTTTCTGCTTCTGTTTTCAATAGTTCATTTATGCCGCCTGGGCATAGAAACAAGTTATATCCTTTCACAAGTAACTCTTTGAAAATATCCTTTGTTATTTCAGTACAGCCAAATGATATTACTAGTTCTCGCATGAGAGGAACATTGAAGCACATAGACGAAACCAAAGTTATAAACCTGGTCAGATATCCTTTGTTATTATCATTGCTATTGTGGGTGTAATGTTGCAGCTCTTTACTGTTAAGAATCCATCCTATGGTTAAAGGGAAATAACCGTGTGGATGAAATGCGAATATATGTGACTTATTTTTTTTTAATGGTTTTTCGCCTTCAATTATAATTTTTCCGCTAGTAGCCTGTCTGATTGCATCCCAGAAATCAAGACTCTGAAGTCTTCTCCATATTTTATATTTTCTTATATTCTTATCTGCCATGAAGATATTTAAATACATTATTAAAAATATTACTAATATTATTATTCCATAACTTGAGTATATAAACCATGATATCATTATGGCTATTATGGGAAAAATGAGTATAAAAGACAAAGAAGAAAATACTAGAAAATCATATACATCATCTAGAGCAATTCCTGTAAAATAATTTATGATGTTTTGCATAAATTATTCCTATAAGTTTTAAAAACTAAATTTCGGCAAATATGATAAAAGTGTCTTTGCGCCTAACTTGTCTCCTGTCTTCAGAACAAAATTATCTTCGTTACCCTTTCTATTGAAGTCATACGTCATATAGAAAAATAGAAATAATGTTATGCAATAGACTAGAGCTAGAAGAGGTATCATGTTCTTCAACACAGGATAAAATCTCTCAAATATGGGGATAGCTAGCATCCATACACCTCCTGCAAATACAGCATCAAACAGCAAATCTGGCCAGTGCTTATATCCCTCTAACATTAAAATAGGTAAAGTATCCCAGATAGCATACCAGAAAGCATTAAAGACAAAAAGATAAGCAATGGAGACTTGATATTTGAAACGCAGAATGTATAAATACCACGTAATTGCCAAATATCCAAGTGTCATGGCCATAGCCCAAAATTTATCTTGATAGCCTTTACCAACATTAAATTTATAGCCGATGATGTCTGACCAGTTGCTTAAATAGCTGTTCCAGTATGTCAATATCTGTGTATACTGAATGCACATCATAAACAGCCAAAAAACAATGAAATGTAATATGGAAAGTTTCATATATATATATTTATAAATATAATTGCGTAATAATGAATTACATATTTAATTTTATAGATATAAATGGGTATCATCACACAACTATATCACTTAGATGAACTACTATATTTGATAAATTACAAAGTTTACGGAAAGTCAAAGAGAGAATGGTGGAAGACAGTTAAGTATTACTCCGACTTACAGAAAAAGGACATTACGTTTTGCTATGACATTCTTAAGGATGTTTCGCGTTCTTTCTCTGAAGTTATTAAGAATTTACCGCAGACACTATCACTTGAGGTAATGGTTTTCTATCTCATGCTAAGAGCACTTGATACTGTTGAAGACGATATCACAGCCTTTGACGGCGATAAAAAAAAGCGTGCAAAATATTTAAAAACTTTTTATAAGGACTTCACGCCTATAAACAATGTGGGAGAGCCGCAGTACAGACCACTGATACAAAATTATGATCGGGTCGGTAATGTGTTCAAACTTTTGAATAAGAATGCCCAAGAGGTAATATTAGATATAACACGACGTATGGGGGAAGGAATGTCAGAGTTTGTAATGTCAGATTATAGAATTGATACTAAGAAAGACTATAATAAATATTGTAATATCGTAGCTGGATATGTGGGAGAGGGGCTTATGAAGCTTTCTGCAAATGCTAACTATGAAAGTAATGAACTGATAAAAGAGATACTGGAGTATAAGGATCTTTATGTTCAGCATGACTTAGGTGGACTTGACAAATCTATGGGTTTATTCCTACAAAAAACCAATATTATTCGTGACTACAAAGAAGACATTGAATATGACAAAGCATGGTGGCCAAAGGAGGTCTGGAATAAATATAAGAGAGACTTTAAAGATATGGGAGATGATAATGAATCAAAGAACTGTTTGAATGAGATGGTATTAGATGCACTTGAACTAGTGCCTGATATATTGGCGTTTCATGAAAAGTTAACAGATAATAAGGTGTTCCAATTCTGCGTGATCCCCCAAATTATGGCTATCGCAACGTTGGAAAAATGTTTTGACAATCCAGATGTATTCGTCAAAAACGTTAAGATAAGAAAGGGGCTGGCGCTTAAGATAATGGAGTCTTCAAAAAGTATTGAAGACATGTATTCATGGTTCAGGACATTCGTGATTGAAATCAAAAATAAGATAAGACACGATGATCCAAACAAAGAAAGACTAATAGCAGTTTGTGACAAGATTCTTATTATCATTCATAAAAAATATACACCTCCACTGTTATCAACAAATACGAAACTAATTCTTTTTATTATATTCTCGCTTATTGGCACGGCAATAGCAGTTTATTATGGTTGTAAATTCATAGTTAGACCACTGCTTGTAGATATTATAATGAGATTTATTATATTTATACAGAGTTACAATAATAATATAAATACTACTTGAACATAAAATATATATGACCAAAGTGTTTCAACTTTTAAATTCTATGAACTTGAAGCCTCATACTTTTGAAAGATTCTTAAAGAAGAAATGGAATAATGTATCTCTAAGCAGAGATATTCTTGAAGAGTGTGTTACCATTAGAAGAACTAGGTATGAAATCAATAATGATCCTTATTCAAAATCACTACCATATCGCGGATATAATTACAAGTCGGCTTTCAACAAAAACTGCGAAAATGTGATTGGCTTTACAAGAATTCCTACAGGAGTGATAGGACCTATCAAGTGGAGCGAAGATGAAGAAAATATCGTCCCGTTTGCCACAACCGAAGGAGCATTGGTATCATCTATCAATCGTGGCGTAAAGGTGTTAAACGATAGCGATGTTAAAATTACTGTAGAGGACGTAGGAATGACACGATCGCCAATTATTGAGTGCTCGTCTGTAGAGGAAGTCCAAAAACTCAGAGAATGGATCACGAAGAATTTTGATAATATGAAAGAAATCTTTGAAATGGAGTCTAATCACACGAAATTACAAGAGATAACCTTCCTTCAAGAAGGACGACATTTGCATATACGTTTCAGGGCGACTACAGGCGAAGCCATGGGAATGAATATGGTAGGAAAAGGAAGCAACTTTGTATTAAGATACCTTAAGAAACAGTTTGATAACATTAATATTGTTTCACTCTCTGGGAATACATGCACAGACAAAAAGTCTAACGCTATCAACTGGATAACTGGTCGTGGCAAGCATGTAGTGATGGAGGCCAAAATTAACCGCGATCTACTATCTAAGGTTTTACGAGTAGGAATAGAAGAAATGGTAGACGTGAACCTTAATAAGAATATGATCGGCAGTAGTCTCGCTGGAACTATGGGAGGTAATAACTGTAATACATCCAATATTGTGGCAGGAATTTTTCTAGCTACAGGACAGGATGCGGGACAGATTGGAACAAGTTCGTTTAGTATATTAAATCTGGTTAAAAAAGATGATGCATTACTGGCCACACTAACTATGCCTTGCCTTGAGGTAGGAACTATAGGTGGTGGAACAACGCTTGATGATCAAAAATTCAACATAGACTTAATCTGTGGAAACAAAATAAATAAGGTAGAGCATCTGGCTAAGAATATCATATACTCTGTAATGGGATGTGAGCTATCGTTATTAAGTTCGTTATGTAACAACGATCTAATACAAGCACATATGAAATTCAATCGTGGACAATAATGATAAACAATTCAAGTTAAAAATTATTTATCATTATTTATTAAGTAATGATAACGCTACATAATACACATCAACCTATAACCGACAATGATAGTCTAGATGGAGAGACTGGTAGTAACGACGGAGATTACGTGAAGAGCGATATGGTTTTACCAGTTTTCATGATAGACTGTCCTGTTTGTTTAGAAAAACAAAAGAACTATGTAACGCTTACTTGCGGACATAAGATATGTAATCATTGCGAACTGCTACTTATACAACATAACCGTTACGATGTGTGCCCTGAATGCAGAACACCGATTTATCACGACATTGAGAACAGTAATTATTTAAACCTAACAGACGAAACACCCAGAGAGATGTTAGAATCTATAAGTGAATTTAACAATGTGCGCTACGACAACCAAATAATTACTGATTTCCAGCAACTGATTGACGACCGGACCGGCGAAGCGGTCGTGCAGATTACTACTAGAGACAATGATGGTAGGATAAGGATTATAAATAGACGTCTTGTAGATCATATTGATGTAATTGAGCCCGAAAGACGTATTGTGAGACAAAACCGTCGCAGATATAGCTGCTGTAGAAGAACTATGAACGTCTCTATACTGCTAATGGTATTTGCATTTTTCTTTTTTGTGATGTTTGGTGAGCAATTTAGTAACTAAATCTTCTACGAAGTAGTTTTCTGCATAAATAGCGCTTTTTAAAATCCAATATACTTTTATATTCATCAAATAGTATTGTTCTAGCTTTGTCGTTGTGATACCAACTTAGAGAGAATCCATGAATTAAATCTCTCTCTTCAAAGCACACATATTCAAAGAAACTGTCTATAAAGAAATCACGACTAGTCCTTCGTAGCCTTAATGGTTCATAAGGATAATCTTCCATGATTGTTCGTATATACAATAAATAATATAAGTTATCTTTATTATTTATTTGATTTTAATTGCCTAGATTAGAGAAGAAAGCAATACAGCTGAAGCGAAACCATCATAGCTCTTCCACTGAGCATCTGATGTGGGAAGTCTGCGCATGTAGTTAACGGCAACCATAATTGCCGCTAAATATGCTACCATGTTGTTCTGTGTCATTCCTAGATTAATTAATACAAAAAATGCTAACGCGTCAACCACCATGTACTGCGTAGAGCTGATGAACTTTCCGGATGCGAACATGAACATGACGTATGCGATAGTAACAAGAACGCGAAGTAAGCGAAGAGGATCCTGGAGCATATTGAGCATTATAGTATATAGATAGATTTTGTCTAGATTCTATCTGTCAAAGGACACAGCTCGCACGCACCGACATTTTTGACCTTTTCTTTGAATGGCCACGCTACATGCTCGCGGCAACGGTCAAAGATGGCATGATCCCCGAATACCAGAAGCACCATGACAATATTTTCCCCAAGGTGGCTGCTGGGCTGACTGATGTCAGAGTCACGCCTTTATTTTTATAATTATTTATTCGCAATATTACTATATATAAAATGAAATATACAATAATAGGTTCTGGACCAAGTGGAT
>CEUJ01015945.1_pt1 | contig 14194 bp, 14 predicted proteins | sample 361531 | NCBI WGS metagenome assembly CEUJ01 (sample SAMEA2622842, study PRJEB7988) | marine metagenome | biome: marine biome (ENVO:00000447); feature: marine epipelagic mixed layer (ENVO:xxxxxxxxx); material: "saline water (ENVO:00002010), including plankton (ENVO:xxxxxxxx)" | depth 140 m | reverse complement strand
CATCGGAATGAGTAGGCATCTTGCACCCTTTCACAGTTCTCATGGGATATTTCTATGTTTGACTGAGAAAGGAATGCAGAAATTCTGGCGGCTGAGATCGATTGTCCGACTTGCGGTCTAGAATCGTGTACTCTCCTGTCGAACGGCTTGTGAGAACCTCTAATTGCCTCCACTGAACAAGCGATTGAGGCGTCAGCAGCAAGGCATAAGATCTCCATGTTTAGTACAGTTTGTGTTAAGTATGCACACATTTGGCTTGTCCCATTAATCAGGGACAGTCCCTCCTTTGCCTGAAGTTTAACTGGTTCCAATCCTGCTTCCTCCAATGCGGTTCGGGAATCCTTGGAGACCCATTTGCCAGCGACTTGCACGAGGCACTCGCCCTCGCCCATCATTCCCATTGCCATGTGGGAGAGCGGAGCTAAGTCTCCTGAAGCTCCTAATGACCCTATTCTGGGGATTGATGGTGCTATTCTCGAGTTAACCATCCCAAGAAGGGTGTCCACCACAGATGGCCTGATTCCAGATACCCCCTTTGCAAGAGAGTTTGCCCGAATAGTCATCATCATTAGAACAATATCTGGATCCATTGTTTCGCCAATTCCACATGCATGACTTCTCACGAGGTTGGATTGTAGTTCCTCTAATTGGCTGTCTCCTATTCGGACAGATGAAAGCGCCCCGAATCCTGTATTTATTCCGTAAACAACTTCTCCTGAGTCCAAGATGTCTTCTACGGCCTTTCTAGAAGACTGCATCCTTTCTCTTGAATCAGATGAAAGAGATACGTCCATGGATCCCAGTGAAACGGCCTTGACCATCTCAAGAGTTAGATTATCTCCATCGATCACAACCGTCTCCATGCATCTGGCGTAGCGGTCTGTCAAATAGAGTCATCGAGTCTTTTCAAACAGGTCATCGAGGATAGTGTAATCCACTAATTTTGGCAAGGTCACGTCCAGTTTGGGGTCTTTTTCCATGGCCTTGGTAATGGCGAAGGTTGCCCCATCATTTCTAGCCCATGACCTCCTTGCAATACCGTTATTCACGTCCCATGAAATCATCGAGTCTATGTTTTTCTCAGAAATAACTGACCCATCTATTACCATGCCGAAGCCTCCGTTGACCACCTCTCCCCAACCGACTCCTCCACCGTTATGCAGGCTGACCCACGTGGCTCCTCTGAATGAGTCGCCAACGAAGTTGTGTACTGCCATATCTGCAGTAAACATCGAACCGTCGTAGATATTAGCGGTTTCTCTGAATGGACTGTCCGTACCGGCTACATCGTGGTGATCACGTCCTAGTACTATCGGTGCGGTGATCAAACCTTCAGAAATGGCCTCATTGAAGCGGAGGGCGATTTGCTTACGACCTTCCTCATCCGCGTACAATATCCTTGCCATACTTCCCACTACCAGATCGTGTTTTTCTGCTTCAGAAATCCACTTGATATTATCCAAGTACTGCGTTCTAATTTCTTCAGGACATCTAGAGGCAAGGTCTTCCAGTACCTCCCGTGCTATTTCGTCAGTTGTTGCGAGATCCTGTCTCTTGCCGGAAGTACAGACCCATCTGAAAGGACCGAAGCCGTAGTCGAAGCACATCGGCCCCATTATATCCTCAACATATGAAGGGTACCGGAATGAGCCATCTTCTGAGAATACGTTAGCATCAGCCCTTCCCGATTCAAGTAAGAAAGCGTTCCCATAGTCCCAGAACCTGGTTCCGTTCTCAGAGAGAGTGTTTACTGCATTGACGTGCCTATTCAGGGAGGATTGAACTAGTCGTCTGAATTTTTTGGGATCTGAGCTTAGTAGAGAAATGCCATCCTCGAATGAAATGCCTGCCGGCATATACCCGCCGAGCCAGGGGTTGTGTAGACTTGTCTGATCACTGGCTAAATCAGGAGTGATCCCCCTTTCTATAAGATACTCTAGCAAGTCGACAATGTTTCCTATGTATCCCAACGATACCGCTTCCGAATTGGCGACTGCTTTCTCGGCTCTATTGCAAAGATCATCAAGGTCATCGAATAACTCAGTTAACCAGCCCTGAGTGTGGCGCTTTCTAGCAGGGGTTGGATCGATCTCAGCAATGATGCAGACAGCCCCGGCAATGACTGCAGCCTTAGCCTGTGCACCCGACATCCCGCCTAATCCGGAAGTAACATAGAGGACGCCTCCGAGACCACTCTCTGATGTCTTACCGAGGTACTTCCTAGCAGCGTTAAGTATCGTAATTGTAGTGCCGTGAACTATTCCCTGAGGGCCGATGTACATGTAAGATCCTGCTGTCATCTGCCCAAATTGGGTAACTCCTAATGCATTCATTCTCTCGTAGTCTTGCTGTGAGGAATAGTTTGGTATGACCATGCCATTGGTAATAACTACTCGCGGGGATTCTACTGATGATGGGAATAGCCCCAGGGGATGTCCCGAATACATCACCAATGTCTGATCCTCCTCCATTTTGGATAGGTACTCCATTGTTACGAGGTACTGAGCCCAATTCTGGAATACGGAGCCGTTTCCGCCGTAAGTTATCAGCTCGTGGGGGTATTGTGCGACTTTTGGATCGAGGTTGTTCTGAATCATCAGCATTATAGCGGCGGCACTCCTACTGTTAGACTTGTATTCGTGGATAGATCTTGATCGGATTTCATGGTCTGGTCTGAATCTGTGCATGTATATGTGACCGAGACTATCCAGTTCCTCGAGAAATTCTGTTGCGAGTTCCTTGTGCCATTTCTCTGGGAAGTATCTAAGTGAGTTCTCAACTGCTAGCCTTCTCTCTTTTTGATTGAGAATCTGAGGCCTAACCGGAGCATGAGGAACTGAATCGTCCTTCTGCCTTTTTGGAGGCAGGGATTCTGGAATCCCATATTTCTCTAGGTTTCCAGACGACATTACCACTCCAGCCTTTTGTTTACCGTCGTTGAGACAATATTTGCTGATTCTATGGACTGCACAACGACCGTGTTTATTTTTGAAGTGAGTAAATCCACATCTTCGCCTTCGATGTATTCTAAATTGATTCTAACGTTCAATGATGCAATCTTCGCCGCTGAAAGAGCCATCTCAGAAGCAGAGGCCAGGTCAGTAAGTGCATTGGGGTTGCAAGAGGCGGATTGTTTTTCGAGATTGGATAGTAGTTTTTGAGCGCTCGATGCAGTATTAAGTGGTGCCAATGCAGCCCCAATGGTGGCTTTCCTTATTTCCTCTGATCGTTGTATTTTCTCGTCTTCTGTTTCCTTAGGTAGGCGGTATGCAGACATAACTGATTCGAATGCTTCAGAGTCTGAGATAGCGAGAAGAATTGCCTCTTCCAAAGCCGGTTCAGATAGTTCTATGGAAGCCTTTGCGGCATCGTGCCCTTCTGCCCACTTCTCCTTCGCCAATGTCAATCTCGCTACCATCAACGACAATGAGTGTGCGTGAGCCAAGGAAAGCGCTGCGACCGAGCCTCCCCCCGGTGTTGGTTCTGAACTGGCTATAGACCTTAGAACATCCATGTAACCCTCGTTCATCAAACCACCTTTTTGATTGCCCATTCAATTATGCTTGACTCTGGCTCGAAGTCATCTAGCTTGTCTAGCATTAGGCCAGATATGGCTTTTTGTACAAGCACTTTTTCGTCAACTATGGAATCATCGTCGTTGTAGAATCTTCCTGTAGAAAGCATTGCTTCTAGCGGCACTAAACCCACAAGCTCGCCTGCAGTTACGTTAAGTCCGATAATGGAGGCCTCCTTCCTGATTGCCTCCGTGACATCGTGAAGTCCGGTTACAGAGAAATCTAGTAGATTCATGGATACTTGTGCTGTAGATTCATCGTACATCCAACCGGCAGCCTGTAATGACTTGAAGAGACCAGGTGTTCTAACCGGCTTGCCATCTTCACCGATGATTTTCTGTCCTTGTTCGTCCTTAACAAGTGATCCGCTAGTCCTTATCGATGAGGCGATAGAATTTGCCTTGGCCTTGTCATCTGTATCGAGATTGACATTGTAAGCAATGAGAATTTGACGGGCTCCCGTGGCCGTGACTCCCATTCTGGAATTGAATGAGGCGGGGCCGAAGTCTGGAGCCCAATCAGGATCTGAAATTTTTTCTTCAAATCCTTCATATTCCCCTCTTCTTATATTTGGAAGGCTTACTCTATTTGGATTTGTAGCAGCCTCCGCATACAGGTAAATGGGAAGGTCCAATTCGTGGGAGACTGCCTCCGCATATCTCTTTGAGAGATTAACACACTGTTCCATTGAAATTCCCGATATCGGGATGAATGGGACTACATCCACAGCCCCCATCCTGGCGTGCTCGCCCGTGTGCTTGCTCATGTCTATTATTCTGGTCGCGATTCTAGTGCACTCGACCACTGTTTTGAGTACCTGTTCTGGCTCTCCCACCATCGTGACTACCGTTCTGTTGAAATCTGCACCCATATCTACATCCAGCAGGTGGACTCCGGTTTCATCGAGAATAGGTTGCGTAATCTGGTCGATAATCTGCTGGTCCTTGCCCTCACTGAAATTTGGTACACACTCTACAAGTTGAGCCATGTGCATGGGGAGGGCCTCTTCATCAAGACCTTTCCTTAGGTGTATATTCCCTCAGAGTTTGAGTCCGCGGGAGCCTTCCGGTTATCCTGTACCTTCTTAATTGCGAGAACGAAATCCTCTTTGGTTACGGATTTCCTGTTATCCGAAATGGCTGAGATTCCTGCTTCTAAGACGACAGACTTGATTTCCGCACCACTGAATCCCTCAGTCATAGATGCTAGTTTGCGGTCATCAACACCCGTTCCCTTTGGCATTTCACCGCAATGAACTCGGAAAATCGCCTCTCGAGCGTCTACTTCGGGTAGCGGTATCTCGATGATTCTGTCAAACCTTCCTGGTCTAAGCAAAGCTGCATCCAGAAGCTCAGGACGATTTGTGGCAGCAATCACCTTCACGTCGTCCAGACTGTCGAAACCGTCTATTTCTGAGAGCAGCTGCATCAGCGTCCTTTGAACTTCGCGATCGCCTGACGTGGAAACATCGAGTCTCTTTGAGCCAATTGAGTCTATCTCGTCTATGAAGATGATGGAAGGAGACTTTTGTCTTGCCATCTCGAATAGTTCTCTGACCATCCTGCCTCCTTCTCCTATGTACTTCTGGGCAAGTTCCGCTCCTACTAGACCTAGGAAAGTAGCATTCGTAGAGTTGGCGACGGCCTTCGCTAGCATGGTCTTACCTGTTCCAGGCGGACCGGTCAAAAGAACTCCCTTGGGCGGTTCAATCCCCATGTCGGAGAACGCCTGCGGATTTTCGAACGGTAGCTCGATTGCTTCTTTGAGCTCCTTTATTTGTGCCTCTAAACCCCCTATAGAGGAATAAGGAACGTCGGGAATGTCGATAATCTCCGTATTGCTAACCAGAGGGTCCCAGGAATCAGTGAGTATCTCGACCACGGAAAGAGTATCCTGATTGAGTGCTACTCTAGTTCCGGGTTTTATCTTCGACCTATCCAGACGACGATTCACAGAGACTAGGAATACCGTGCCATTTGAGCTTCTAACAATGGCCTGCTCATCTACCACGTCCTGGATGAAGCCTACAATTAATGGAGGATTTCGAATGTTGCTGAGTTCCTCTTCGAGTCGGTTTGAGCGCTTCTTCAGTTGGGTCATCTCGTTTTCCAGGAATAGCTTCTCCGTCAACAACTGTTGAGCCTTTTCAGAGAGATCCTGATAGTCCTTAGTGAGACGGTCTAGAGCGGCTCTGTTCGGATCGCCTTTTTCGAGTATATTGTCGTCGGAGCCAGTCTCACCGGCCTCTGAAGACATGGTTCTGACACACAGAGGATACTTATGACCCCTGCGAAGCCCTCATGTTACCCCCATGCCTCGCTATAACATGGGTGCTTGCGAGCTCTGTGGAAAGGAAGGAGTGGGCACTAGGAGGGCAAAGGTATCGCAATCCGTTCTGGAATGCTGCTCTGGATGCATAGCTTCGATGGGATTGGTGGTAGAGCAAAGGCCCACGAAAGTTATCCAGAATAATGAGCAATCGAGCCTGGTGACGGGCAAGGGTGTTTCAGGAATAGACATCATGACCAAGGATGCAACGGAGCTTGCAGGAGATTTCCACTCCAGGATAAGGGATGGCAGGAAAATCAAGGGGATGTCGCAGGAAGATTTAGCAAGAAGCATGAATGTCAAGATAGGAGTCATCCAGAAGGCGGAGAATGGGAATAGGCCAATCGATTCAACCTTGGAAAAATTCGAGAAGGCTTTGGGGATTTCGCTTTTCGTAGAAGCCATACCAAGCAGCAATACCATGGTGGCAAATGAGTCATCGAGTCAAATGACCATCTCGGATGCTAAGAATGTCGTATCGAACAAGACTAGGAAAAGGCCTGAAAAGAAGAAGGGCCGAAGGTTTGGAGTTTCTAGATCTGGTTCTCGATCCAGGAGATAGTATCGTGCAAAGCGTACCCCTGCACGTTATTCATCTAGATCAGGATGATCCAAAGAAATGCACATCTAGAAAGTTGCATCAGAGTGGTCTGATAAATCTCCACGAATCGGCTAATTCTGCACCCAGGAGAGGGTACTTGTTGGATCCTCGTGCAAAGACTGTACTAGCTCCGGAAGATGGTGGCCTAATTTCGTTGGGCGGTTCGATTGTAGTGCTTGACTGCTCGTGGAAACATATAGAGGAGTCTCTAGATTTGATTGACGGTAGAACCAGACTTGAAGGGAGGATTCTACCGTTGCTGCTTGCTGCGAATCCAGTTTCTTGGGGCAAGGTGGGGAGACTCTCGTCTGCAGAGGCTCTTGGAGCCTCATTAGCAATTTTAGGACTATGGGAGCAAGCAAGGGCTGTTGTGGAGCCATTTCCTTTCGGAAATCAATTCTTTGATTTGAACAGAGAGCCATTGGAAGCTTACTCGAGTGCAGATTCAAGGACAGAAATCCTAGAAATCCAGACTGAATTCTTCAATTGAGCGGATACTCTCGACAGTGTTTGGTTTACAAACCTGGGATTTTTCCCCGACCTGCTTTCGTTCGTTAGTATCTGTTATTGTTATTCATCCGAGTACTCTGTAACCCTGATGCCGAGCTTGCCCGTGCGGGCCTTCCTCGTCATTACCCTGTCCATCTTCTTGTGGAACTCGCCTTCTAGATCCACTTCCATGGCAAGGGAGTGCCCCAGGATTAGGATCAGAAGGTCTGCCAGTTCTTCGGCTGCCTCCTCGTCTGGCTTGCCCTTGGTGATTGCAGCCGAGAGTTCGCCAAGCTCCTCTACAGTCAACGCGATGCGGAATCCCATGTCGTGACCGTGGTTCTCTTCGGATGAAAATCGGTGCTTGTGGTGGAAGCTGGCCACTCTGGACATCATCGTTAGCCATGACCCATCTGGAATATCAGAATGCTCTACATTCAACCAATCATCTACGCTCAGCCTTCTGGACATGGTTCTGCTACAGGCTAGGGGGCCATCAAGGTAGTGATTTCATAGGTCTCCACTTAGCAGTGATATAATGCAGTGAGACACCATGTCACGCATATTTGATGCCATTGAATCGACGGATTCGTGGTCTATCTCCGCATCGGGTTCGCCCGGAGTCCGTCCTGCGGCCCAGTTAGAAGAACAGAGCAATGACACGTGAGGAATGCCTGTCTCGGATACCAACCTCTGCTCGGGACCAAGAGTCATCCCTACCACACTGGCCCCTAGTCTCTCCAGTGCGTCTATCTCGTGGGGACTCTCGAATTGGGGTCCGATGCACTGGGCCACCACTATCCCTGATGGAGCACTTCCTTGTTTGTCAGTCAGAGTTTGCGCGATTATTTCAGAGTAGAGTTCATCGAATGGGTTTGTCCTATCGGAATGGAACGCGTCCTCGTCGTGGAAAGTCCACGGTTTTTCTGAGAGATCCAGCATACCACTACCGATCCCTATTGTCCCCGGAGGCATTGTTTCGATCATTGAGCCAACAGAGTTCACACTGACTAACAAATCCGGCATGCAGCTAGATGCAGCATGGACGTTAGCCCTGTGCTCGATGGCATGTGGTGGGGTTCTTGTATCTCCAGAAGAGTGGTGCCGGTCTATGACAAATACCTCTCCATAGGTCATAATGACGACGTTTATGGGAACTTCTCCCCATTTGGATTCGGCAACCAGTAGCTCCGAAGTTGTTTCCTCAGAGGATGATAGGACCGTAGAGAAAGCACTCATACCAGTTCCGCACAGCACCGCTATGCGGTTCATCTCCTCACTCCGTGAGTCTTGCAATCAGGTCTGCCTTCTTCCCTGATACAGGTTTTCCTTCTTTCTTCAGTAGTTCCTTTAGTTGTGGTACTGTCATAGATTCATAGTCTGGCTGTGCGTCTTCTGACGTATCCTCATCCTTTGGAGGGGCCTCAACTATTACATCAGTATCAGACGATGGCTCATCCTCTTGGATCTCTGTTGAGTCAAGGGATTCTTCAGTTACGTCAATGGCTTCCTGGGTTTCCTTGGCAGCCTTCTCCTCGGCTTTAATTTCCTCTAGAGTCGGGCCATCATCCACAACGACTCCTTCTTGAATAAGCTGACTTCTCCTGAAGAATACTGCTCTTACTGGTTGAATCTTGGAGATGGCAGTTGATACGCTCTCCTCTAACGACCCGTCCATTAGTGCCTTCTGGACGTTAATCCAAGTAGACTGCGCGCAAAACTTCAGGACCACGTCTCTAGCTACGCTGCGGGTCTCGCTCTTCTGGCTGGCCTTTACGCTAGATCGAGTCACGATGAATGGCTTGATTCGAACGAAGAAGCCGTCATCTGTAACCACATCAATTGTATCGTCTATCTTCCCCCTGTCCCTGCGGATCTGACGCCTGACAAAGTCCTTCATCACGTCATGACCAATGAACTCTGTTATGGCGTCGTTACCAACGACATCAGATATCCTGAACTTGAGTTTGACATGCATCTTGGTGAAGTCACCGTCAAGTTCGTTCTGCATTATCTCGTAGGGACGCCCTATTAACAACGCCTCCTCCTCGGCCAGAGTTTCCCCTATCTTCTTGAAGGACCATGGGTTTCTAGGGGCTCTTATCGAATACCATCTCTTGGCCTTCCACTTGTCTTTCTGCCTGCGAGCCGCTGCTCTAGCCGATGCGCCTTTGGCCATTGAAATGTCTCCTTAATTCGGGGGCTGCCCCGTGTGCGAGCCGTGCGAACTACAACCAGTATTTGAACGGAGTGCTACGAATTGTTTCTTGGATGGGTGGCATTCAAGACATGTTACGGATAGGCCAAGACATGAGTGTGCATCGAGGAGAGTGGAGAGTTTACGCTAGTGCCGTAGACGATATTCGGGTTATTGAGGACTCATTAGCCTGGTTGTGTGGGGATGGAGTCAGCATATCCACACAAAAGGAAAAATCCACTCTAGGGGCTCCTATGTACACAATCTCCTCAAGTATGACAGGGAAGCAATCAATGTTCTCACTAGGCAGGTTGGAGAGAGTTTCTATCGAGGAGATCTTACTCTCTGGATTGGAGTCCAGGATAGACGAACATAAGTTCCTTCACTTGAGGATAGACTTAGCAGCACTGTCAATGGGGAAGGGTGAACTTTCTCTAAACAAAGACACTATGGTTGCGAAGGGGAGGTTCAAGTTGGAGGTTTACCCAGGGCAATCGGCATATGAAGTAGCCAGGAGTATTTTCGAAGGTCTCGTTTGAAAACTATACAAGTGTTCATATGCCGATAACTACGCTGGGTCTGCAATATGACTCACGTAGTGACCAGTGCATGTGTTCGATGTAAGTATCAAGACTGCGTACATGTTTGCCCAGTTGAAGCCTTTAGGGAAGCCGAAGAATATCTCGTTATTGATCCGGATGAGTGCATAGACTGCGCGGCTTGCATTCCCGAGTGTCCAGCAGAGGCGATTTACGCCGATACCGATCTACCCGAGGAAGAAATGTCGTGGCTGGAAAAGAATGAGGAAGAGGCCCCTGGTCTTCCCATCGCTGAGGGGGACTCTCCTGTTCTAGCCGACTAATACTCACGGGCCACTACATAAGTTCTTGAATATCGACTCAGAGGAATGGACATGAAGAAGAGGGTCGATTTAGGCGAAATGAGGCATGGCACGGAGCTCCTCAAGAGAGGCTTCGCAAAGATGCAAGAGGGAGGAGTTGTGATGGATGTAGTCACGGCAGAGGAGGCTCATGTTGCAGAAGACTCAGGAGCAGTCTCTGTGATGGCCTTGGAACGAGTCCCTGCTGATATCCGAGCTTCGGGAGGAGTTGCGAGGATGAGTCACCCTCAACTGATCAAAGAAATCATGGAGACTACGAGCATACCAGTCATGGCCAAGGCTAGAATTGGACATGATGAAGAGGCCAGAGTGCTAGAATCTCTGGGTGTCGACATGATTGATGAATCTGAGGTTTTGACTCCTGCCGATCCTTTCTACCATATCGTAAAGAGTGATTTCACTATTCCTTTTGTTTGTGGTTGTACCAGTCTAGGTGAGGCGGTAAGGAGGATTGCCGAGGGTGCGGCAATGATCAGAACGAAGGGTGAGGCAGGCACAGGAAATGTGGTTAGTGCTGTCAAGCATGCTAGATTGCTTGAGTCGGAAATTGAGACTTCCAGTAATGCTGACTCAGATTCGAGAGCGGATATTGTCGAGAAGATTCTCGAAGGATACAGGAGGCTGGAAGAAAACTCTGAGATTGTTGCTAAAGTGGGTAAGACTCCGTTTGGTGATATTGAATCAATAAGAAGCGATCTTGCGGGCGTTCTCGAAGAGGTCATTGAATTAGGCAGGCTGCCCGTGGTAACTTTCTCTGCCGGCGGTATTGCAACACCATCAGATGCAGCACTGATGATGAGTCATGGCATGGACGGTGTTTTCGTCGGATCTGGTATCTTCAAGAGCTCTGACCCTGCAAGAACCGCGGAAGCGATAGTTCTAGCTACTCATCACTTCGAGGACCCGCAAGTAGTTGCAGAAGCATCTGAAATGGTGGGAGAAGCTATGCCCGGACTAGAAATAGATAGCCTGGAAGTCAGGCTCGACGAACGTGGATGGTGACTATCGCTTTCCGCCACGGGAAGTACCGAGTCTCCTAGATTTCCGCTTTGATGCTGATTTTCCTTCCAATTGTTGTGATTCGCCGTCGCTAGACACTAGGCCTCCGAATGTGACTGAGTTTCCCTCCAGAAGCATGTCAGCTAGGGAGTCTGCTAATTCTTCGTTCTGATCGGGCCCCCTTAGCGCCTGCCGGACGGATTTGTTGTGATTTTGTACCATCTTCTCTCTCTGCTCATGCTGAGAACGTAGTTCGTCCCTGATCTCATTGACCTTCGATAGCATTTCTACCAGGGATGCGTGAGCCTCGTCTGCCTTTCCTCTTTCATGAACGAAAAGTGCATGCAACCTGTCTCCTTCGCCTCTGAGGAAGTCACGCTCCTCGAACATCGGCTTTATTTCATTCCAAATCTCGTCGGCTAGAGAATTCTGTTCGAGCATTAGTTTGTGTTCATTATCGGCCTCGGCCCTCAGCCTCTGAATTGACTCGTCCATATCACTCAAATCGATTGATATTATCCTCTGTTGCTCCACATGAGGAATTAGTTCGTCCCTTCTAGAAATTAGAGACCTCAGCTTCTTGATCATCAAATTCTCTTTTTCCAGAGTCAACCCGCCATCGGTCATGATTCTATCCTCTATCCTCTCTATCTCGCCAACTGTCTCCGAGAGTTGAATGACCACGGACTTTCCAGGCCCCTGGTCCCTAGTCCCCTTCTTTCGGGCGATGACCTCCCTGATACTCTGCTGAATCTCATCCCTAGTGGCTTGGTGAAGCTTAGCCTGAGCCCTGACTTTCTTTTGTTCGTCCATCTTTTCGGATATTGTCTCGTGGACTTCCTTCCTCTTCTCATGAGCAGAGTTCCTTTGGTCTGCAGCACTCTTGGCAGAATCGTTGTGTGAGTCTCTTTGGCTCCTAATTCTGCTAAGTTTTGATTCCATGGCATGGAGCCTTGTCCTCAGGTCGTCAGAACCCTTTTCGCCATGCTCCATGCGATTCGGACTAGTTTCCCCTTATTGAAGAGACCTAAAGCCCGAATAATCTTGCTGCGAAAGGAAGAATGGGAGAAATAACCGCCAGAGCAGCACCAAACATGAATACTGCTCCGGTAGTCATCCTCAATCTTGTGAATAAGTCAGAGCGAACCTGAGATGTCAGCACCTTTCCAGAGATTAGATTGCCCGATGAGTCCTCGAGCCTCACAGTTACAGTTGCATCTCCCATAGAAGAAGGGATCAGAGTTTGCCAGACAATCCTGGACTTTGACATAGAAGAAGAAATTCTGTGATATTCCGGTCTACCCTTTTGTGGTTCTTTTTGGGGTTCAGACCTCAATCTGTAGACGCACTCGTTGGGCCTGAAATCAGGAGTCTGGATTCGGAGAATCAGGTCTTGTACTTTGTCTGTGTGATTGAGGACGTAGGCAAAAAGATTGGCCTGACCTAGAGTTAGATTCTCCATGTCAACGTCGAACCAAATGCCTCGATTTGAAGGGCTTCCAAGATGCATGCGCATTCTGTCATTAAGTCTGAAGAAAGGCGCGCAGCGCTCCCTTGCATGCATAAGTAAGCGGTCGAGGGTCTCTTCGCCTAGTTCTTCATGATTGATAATCTGATCGATCGTCCTAGAATCAACCAATTCGGAAAGTGCTAGGTGGAACTCATCCTCTTCAATGAGTCCAGACCGATACATGTCTAAAATCAGGAGAAGGTATTCCTGTAAATCAGAGATATTCACGCCCTTCTTAAGGTCTGAGTTGAAGGAGGATACGTACTTGGAGAACCTCACTGCTAGAACGGGGTCCACATGAGCCCTAATTACGTCCGTGAAAGGTCTGTTTAGCAAGGCTGGGTGCATTGGTGGGGAGAATGCTTCTAGAAGGCCCCAGGGCTCTACCGTATTGAATCTGGGTCGATTGGAAACCATGTATACGCTATGACCGGAAAGTAGTGCCCCGGTGGACAATGCTATTAGAACCGGTATTCCATCGGTTTCTGATGGAAACAATAACGCAAGTCCGAGCATTATTGTGGATAGTGTCATCAGTGTTGTAGTGAGATTAAGTTGGTTGGAGGCTCCGTCAATGACGGCCTTCATCTCGCTGTAACCGTGTGCGCTACGGAAAGTAATTCCAGTAGAGACTATTTCATCTGTCTCAATTTGGAAAATCCTCTTTGTGACCCATAGCAAGTAATGCAAGACGAATAGCAGAAGTAGGTCTGCTACCATAAGAGCAAGGGAAAGAAGGTATACCGATTTTGAAAATGATAAGTCAAGGAATAGCTCTCGTACACCACCTTGCCACCATTCAGGATCGGAGCTACGATAAGACTGAGCCAATCCAAACAACACTACAACGATGATTGGGAGAAATAGAATCAGGCGAGCGCCGCGGCTGATTAGTAAGTCATCGATGCCGGCGAGTATAGTCTCTCGTACTTTCAATGTGGACTTTTGATCAGATCCAATTGGATTTTCCTCGGATTTCGTAATCTCTTTGATATCAGGAGCCGGGGGCGCTTCTGACTGAAGAACGGACACCATCGAGTCTATGTCGCTCTCCAAGTCAGTAACAGCGGAGTTTTCTTCTTTCACTGACATTTTTTTAACCGCCGATAGAGTTTATTCTAGCTAGAATCCTCATAGAAAGGGACTCGGAAATAGTAAGCACATCCCCATCACAAGTCCTTGAGTCGACAGATGTTTCAATCACCGAACCAATCGTTATTCCGCACTCTCTGATAGTTACTGCCTCGATATCTGTAGAAATTATCAGCTCGACTGTAGCAGAGGAATGGGCTGGAAGTTTGGAAAGAGGAAGAAGGGTGGATATTCCTGTTGTTTCGAAGTCTCGCTCCACACTGGGTATCCTCTCCCCTTCAATCGAAAACTCTGGAAACCCAAGTAGACGATCAAGAGTGGATTCAAGATCAGAGCCAATTGCGTGTTCCATCTTACATGCCACTTCTTGGACATCTCCATCAAATCCGATTACATCTGTAAGGAGTATCTTTAGAAGGATCTCTCTCCTCTTTATCCTTGCTGCGAGTTGGAATCCAGAGGGCGTGAGCCTACATCCGCGATAGGGGATGTGTGTGACCAT
>CEUJ01394096.1_pt1 | contig 14247 bp, 24 predicted proteins | sample 361531 | NCBI WGS metagenome assembly CEUJ01 (sample SAMEA2622842, study PRJEB7988) | marine metagenome | biome: marine biome (ENVO:00000447); feature: marine epipelagic mixed layer (ENVO:xxxxxxxxx); material: "saline water (ENVO:00002010), including plankton (ENVO:xxxxxxxx)" | depth 140 m | reverse complement strand
TCATACCATATGTTTTTAAAATTTTCACCTCCCGATATTTCTAATTCATTAACAGTAGATGGCATAAAACATCTTCCTATTATCTTGTCTCCTAAAGTTAAGCATGATCTTACTACTTCCCAGTTTTTTTCTACACTTGCCTCCGTCCATTTCCCAGCCTCATCACATAAATATCTTATTAGCTTAACTGAGTCATATGAATTTTCCCTAGTATTTCTCCAATCTATTCTACTATTTAAAGCTTCTGACTTAGTCACCTTAGAATAGTTTTTTGTTATCTTTTGACCAGGAGTATTAAAACTAAGAGTGCTTTTAGGATTATCACTACCATCTATAATTGGTTGAAAAAAGAAAGGTAGACTTCTAAACATATATACAAGCTTGTCTGTGAATAAAGACTTAGCGTCAGCACCAGTTTTACTTGTTATCCCCCCATGTGAATTATATCTCGCTGTTATTTCATATAACAACATAGCTGCACCTTTATAGGAAGCTCCCTCTCTACGGTGTTTAACCATTATCATACCAAAACAATCTGGATCTTGCTTGCATATTTCCCAGAAGATAAAAAACCTTCGATCCCTATCTCTATATTCAGGATATCCAATATCCATTTTGCACCAGTTTAAATAATAGTAATGCTCCCCTGTTATATAGGTAGGCTCTCCATTATTCATAAACCAAACACCTTCATCTCTTCTTTTAAATTCCTGATCTATAAACCATGAGTATTTAGGGATAGTATCCTCATTAAGACCCTCTGGCATATCAGTTCTTTTCCATTTTTGATCTTTTTTCTTTAGATCTGAAAACAATATGTCTTTTTTCTTGGGTTTAACAGGGAGCTTAAATTTTAAACCATTTACTTTTATATAACCTGCCATAATAAATTTTAGCCAATTATGCAAATATAGTAAAATAAAATTATTTTATTTATTTCTTAGCGTATTTTTCTGAGAAGCCAGCTTTGAAGGATTTGTCTTCTGATTCTATTTCATTGTCTGTTAAGCTGCCTTCATTGATTTGATTTTGCATTTTATGTATAGCCATCAGTATATCTTGAGCGTCCATAAAACACTCTTTCTTAGCTTTCATAGCGTTTCTAGCTTTATCATCTTGTAAGTCTGGATCTATAGGTTTTTTAACTTCTTCTAATAATAAGTCAAATGCTTTATTACCCGACTCTATCAATTTCTCTATTTTCTTGCTTACATTTATTTCTTTCATTTAATTTAATATTTAATAAAACAGCACACCTTTCATAATATTCCATGTCTTCATAATAGTTAATCATAAAATCTATAAAACTGTCAAATATCTCTTGATCAAGATCTTCCTCAACAACATTCCATAAAAAATATGGTCTACTTGATGAATCTAATATGTCTTCTATAGATTTTTTACCTGTTAATAAATTGTATGAATTTTCCACACATATATCTATTATTTCTTGGGTATCTAACATTATTCGACTTTTGCTAATATATCAAAGTTACGCATTCTTAACATTTTTTCCCCCTCTATTATCATTTCATATTCAGAATTTTCAGAAAAAATCACCTCATCACCCTTTTTCACCCCTAAATTTTTTAAATCTTTATTCATATACTCAATGTAACCATGTAGTTCTACATCATCAGCTTCTGGCTTTAAATATATTCCTGTGTCAGATATGTAATTAGATTCATCTTCCACTTTTTGTTTTACAAAATTCCAATGATGCAACATCTTTACTCTACCTTTCCTAACAATGGCATACACATAAGACCAATGTATACTGAACACTTTTTCATCCTCATGAAATTTAACTCTATTTTCTTCGTTTGTTAAAAAATGGTGACAATAAATTTTATCTCCCACTTTAACATCTAGATTTACATCTTTGGGTAAACTATGAGGTAGTGCAACAACTGTGCCATACTGTCTAGCATGTTTTAACTCATCATAAGAGGTGTCCATAAATAATTCTTTTCCATTTACTATTATGGTGTCCTCATGCGTTTTTTCTACTTTTACAAAGTAGTAATCTTTTACTGGTCTCATATTAATTAACTTCGTAGTTTTCTCTATCTTGAATATCATACTCTATAGCTGTAGGTTGATCAAAAAACCTCTTCCAAGGTCTTGAAAATTCGTCACCTCTAGCTTTAACATAAACATCATAAACAACTTGTTGATGCTTGTACCATGCGGCCTCATCTTGTATAATAGCTGTTATCTCTATATTTCCAGCATTCATCAACTGACCAACTTTATATGTTAATCCCTGTTTTAAATCTCCTATAGTTATTTTTCTAATGATAGGACTTATAGCTTCCATAATTTTATTATTTTTTATTTTCGTAGTATATATCTAAATCTTCTATTGTTGCTATAGGCTTTCCATTTATATTAGCATGACCACCCATAGCTATAGTTTCTTTAAATGAATTATATTCATCACTTCTTTCTTTATGCATAGCAACTTTAAGTAATATTAAATAACCTATAAGATCTGATACCGTATCTTCCGTTTTATCATTTATCCCTTTGTTTTGTATACGCATAAGTTTATCATCTATACGTGCACATAAAGAATCTATTGGTGATCCTGAAGAAAATACGCTTGATGGGTTAGTGGCTGAATCGCCATAGTCTCGATTCTTCTGTATAAGAAGATCTTTCATAGATTCGCACATCTCCTCTATGAGTTGTTCTGTGTCTTTCATAATATTGTATTAAATTAAATTTCCACTAATATAGTGAAAAATTTTTATTCAAACAATACTCTGCTGATTTTTTGGTAATGAACTACTAATTCTGTTGTTTTAGATCCTGCCATTTGCTGAACACCAATATAGGGTATGAAGTCATGGTCATCTGCTAAAGCTAATGATTTTGTTGTTGTTGAGCTTTGAGTTGCTCCACCAGCTGTTGCTGAAGTCACTAATCCATACTGCACGTCATTTACAAATACAGAAACTTGTCTATTTGAATCTATCTCTATTCTAAATCTATAAGTGGTAGAAGCAGCTACTGCTATTCCTAAGTCTGTTACATAATCCGTTCCATCATTAGAATACACAAAGTGTAAATTAGCGTTTGTTGTTAGAGCACCTTGATCATCATCTGTACAGAATAGGAAATAAGCTTGATCCGCATCTGTTGTATAAACAGGAGTATTTGTTAACTTTAAACCAGCATGAAAAGAGTAATCTGTTATAGTTCCATGAGTGGTTATAGCACACTCCCATTCTACTTGATTTTCAGTTCCCCACATAATACCTGTCCAGGCTGATTGGTTGGAGTCTAAGTGTGGAGCTATAATAACCTGATCGTTGTCAGCACCGTCTGTTTGTATTTGTACACCAGCGTAATTGTTAGAAAACGTAGCATCACCACTTCCAGCGTTAGTTCCCACTAATTCAAAGTCTGGATTAGCTATCATTCTATGGGTTTCAGAAGCATTTTGAATATCAGCGTTTCCTTGTGGTAATCTTTTAAAGAACTCTTCTAGATAATATCTTTCAGAACTTCTTCTAAGGTTTCCTTTTATTTCTACATCTGCATTAATACTAACTTTGTCGTTAGTGTTATCTACAACAAATAAACTAGTATTACTACTGCTAGTAATTTTAAACACTTCAGTTCCTGGACCTAAAGAAAATAGTGCAGATCCAGAGTTGGATCCTACATGTAAAGTGCAAGAAGGAACAGTTTGACCTACACCAAAATAGGTTGAGTTGGAAACCACTCTAGAGCTGGAGTCTTGTACATAAAAATACGTATTGTTTCCAGGAGAGCTGGAGTCTATATCCCCAATCTTTACATTATAAGCCCCTAAAAAATCTCCTATGTAAAATTTGTTATATCCATTAGAATTTTGAACCAACATAGATTGAGTTGACGTACCTATTATATGTAAGTTAGCTCTAGGGGTTGATGTAGTAGATAGGTTAAAAGATAAGCTTCCTACAATATTAACTCTAGATTGACCTAGAAACATAGCACTCTGTTTACCACTTCCATCTTCAATTCTAGTTGGAGTTTCACCACTAAAACCTACAGTTGATTCTGTTTTTAATAAACTTCTATAAGTGTCCTTTATTGCCTGCCCTGTTAATGTTGCCATATTATCCTCTACTTACGCTTAATACTCCGTTATTATTCCATAATTGACCAGCGGATCTAGGATCTACTGTAGGTAATGAATCCCCCATTGTGTTTGGTAGTAACAATTCAGCACTTACTATATATCTTCTTAATTCATCTATATCATCCTGCATCAATTCCATTTGATGCATTAAAGCAGCTTCACTAGGGAAAGCTATTAAATTATGATGTTTATCAGCATTATATGCGTTTGTCATTTCAGTTAAATCACTCCCTGTCTTATCATGTATCTCTGCCGATCTTTTACTTGCTAAAGCCATATTATTATATTTTTATTATTATGCTGTTAAAGTTACTTTTGCCCCCCATAAGTATACAGCACTACCTCCTAAAGCTACTTTTATCCATAAATCCTGAGCTGCACCTCCAGCTATTGAATTACCTCCTAAAGATATGTCGGTGTTTGTATCTCCACTGGTTGTTGTTACAGCATTATCTGCTCCAGTATTATAATTGTAAGCACCAACAGTTACCGCACTAGAAACAGTAGCACTTGTATAAACATGAACACTTGTTACTGTGTGACCAAAAGGAATCTCAACATGAGCATACAACTCATCATTACCATCGAACTGATGAACACCCAACTTATTAGTTTGTTGATCCGCAACAAATACAGGTCTTCCTGAATCTCCATTAGGGATAAACCTATCAGGCATAACTTTTAGAAAAGCTTGTTGAACCACCACTCTACCTGAACACTCCATTAGAGCAGCTGAGTTTGCACCTTGTTCAAAAGTTATCGCTGCGGAAGCATCTAAAGTTATAGCACCATCAGCTTCAATCTCAATATGACCAGCAGCAGCAGCTGTGTCAAGAGTGCTAATCTTAGTAGAACCATGCTCAAACACCTCAATAGCGAAGTAGTCAAGGCTGGTAGCTCCACCTGCTTCAAATATTTGAAATATAGAACTATTATCTCCCGATGCCGCAACGCCTAGTGTTGCAATAGTGCCCAGAGAATTTAAAGATGTTCCAGATGCTCCAGGATTTGCAGCTTTAAAAGTAATAGCCCCTGGCATTCCAGATCCAGTTGACTGTCCCGCAGATAAAAATAATATTCCTCCAGGGTCATTCGTTTGACCAGCAGTAGCATTTCCTCCTTGCACCTCTAGTCCACCACCACCACCATCAGAGTGAGGTAGTTTTGATATTGTATAAATACTTGCATCGTCACCACCAACAAAGATATCTGATCCAGCAGGATCTATATACATATCTCCATCAATAACAAATTTTAAATGAGCGTTTGTTGCATCTGCATCCACTGTAGTTATTGTTGTCTCTCCATTAACCCCTGTTTGTAAAGTAAAGTAATCATTTGGATCAGTAGAACTTTGAAGATAGAAGTCGTATCCCCCATCTGTAACCTGCTGAAATAAACCATATGTTGTTCCTGCTGTACCACCTGTTAATGTGTTTTTTATACCATACTGTTCATCACCACCATTCAATGACTGTAAAAGACCGAACTGCTTAGTAGTTCCTGTAGCGTTGGAGTGTGTTAATGTATTTTGTATACCCCACATTAAAGATGCTCCACTAGCATGATTTGTTGCTGAATCATTACAGGTAACAATAATAGCTTTACCGTTATAAACTTGACCACTTCCTGTAACACCTGTTTTATCTAGATCTATCGTTAAAGCTTGATTAGCTAAACTAGCTGTTGAAGAAGTGTTCAGGATTACATTCATGGCATTAGCCGAAGTGAGAGAGTTAGCAGTTAATTTAAAAACATCAGCAGTGGTGTTTGAAGCTACTAATTCCATCAATAACTGATCAGTATCTTGATTTGTAATGGTTGCAGTTGCTTCCCCTAAAGAAGCTGAACTTTTTATTTTTAATTTTCCCCAATTTTTTGCTGAGGTTCCAAGACCTCCTTCGGTGTCGGCTCTAGGGACTACATTTGGTGTTGCCATATTATTTCTTTTTTCTTTATATTATTTATATTTAACCTTCACTATTGTAAGGGTTAGGGAATACCGCTGGATCTATAGGTTGAACATCTCCACTAGCGTCTACATTCCAATAACCCTCATCATACGTTTCTTCTAATTCATCATCAGGATCAGTAGGGGTATAATCATATAAACCATTTACTAATCCAGTAGCTGTATCTAAATCCCAGGTATCATTAAAATCATACAAGGTTGGTATAGGTGTCACTGCATCATATGTACTTCCAGATCCAGTTGAGGTTGTTCCCACCCACATGTAATCTTCTATGACTACTGCTGTAGAAGAGGATCCAGCACCCGCTAAATCTCCAAAGATTAATGAAATTCCCAACCCTAACGCCATATTTTAATTTTTTAATGTGTTGGGCCAAAGTAAACTATCATCCCTCCATCAGCATCACCACTAGCCATCATAAGAGCTTTCCATCGTCCATAAATAGTCAACCCTTTAGGGAATATTGTGTTAATTGTAACTAGATCTCCACCAGACCCTTCACTTCCTGTACCTGATGAATGAGCAGCGTTACTCATATTAAAGAATATTCTTGTGCCAGCATCAGACTCGTAAGCTTGCATCGCCTGTAGAGTTGTGTCCGCCATAAATGTAATTGCACATATAATTCTATCTGCTGGAGGTTGAACAAGATCTGTTCCATTTACAAATGCTGATCCATACTGACCTAACGTTACCTCTTGTGCTTTTGTTCCTGATAATGCCATGTTATATTATTTTTAATTGTTCCGTACAAATATAGTAATTAATTCCAAATATAAGAAATATTTAGTATATTTGCTTTAGTTTAATTAAATTTACCATATTGGACAGGGATAATTATCTAAAATATTACAGAAATGTTCTATTTGATTTTAGAGATAAATACAGCCTTAAAGTGTCAGATATAGAGTTTTTATTCTTTGTTTACGATAGAGATTACTTTACAGGTTACACTATAGCTAAAGATTATAGGTGCTCAAATAGCTTTATAACAAGAAACCTTCCAAAATTAATGAATAAGGGGTATGTGACTATATATCTTGAGAAGGCACACAATAGAGCTAGGAGATATATGATATCCCAAAGAGGAAAAATATTAGTTACTAAATTTTATAAAAAACTAAAAGAATATAACTATGGCTTATAGTAAAAAAAAGAAAAGGTATAAACTAAATAAAGGTAAAAAAGTAAGAAAAGCACAAGATGGATTAACTGATGTAGTAGATGCTGTTACTGATTTTGCTGGTAATTTTGGTGGTGGAGAAGGTATTCCACTAGAGGATGTGTGGTCTGGTGTTGTTGATACTGTTACAAACTTAAACTTAGGAAATATTAATTTACCCTCAATAGGTGGTTCTGGAGGATCTAGGGGAGGAGTTTCGGAAGGTGGCAGTAGTGATAAAGCTCCATCTAGTAAAACCAACAAGCCTTCTTTTTTTAATCGTGGATATGCTAATTTGTCAACAGATGAACTAAGAGATGCTTATGGTAAGCACTATGATTTTGGTAGAATGGTGGACATGATTGATCATGAAAAAAACCCTAGTGCAAATAGATTTAAAACTGGAAGACATCATAAGTGGTCTCAGTTATTTCACACCCCAGAAAATGTTAATTTTGACTACACAGATGGGAAAGGAAGAAAAGTCGGAGCAGCAACAAACACACACCCCGCCAACCTTTCTGCTATATTAATGGATGTAGCTCAAAAGGACCCTGAAGCTATAAAATGGTTAATGACAAATAGCCATCAATATGCACCCAGAAAAGCTGGCACAAACCTAAATAAAAAGTATAATCTTGAAAGGGGAGCTATATCAAGTAAGGATAGAAGATTTATGAAGGGAATTGATGAAGATCAAGTGAAAAGAGAGTATGAAAAACTTGACTTAATGAAGCAGGGTAAGAGGTATGGTAAATATAGAGGTCACGCTTATGATGTAGATATGATGAATCAATTACTTGGACCATACCTACCTAAAGGGTTTAATGACGGAAAAGGTATAGATAGTCAAATAGCTGATTTAATGCATGACGCTGTAGATAATAAAATGTGGACTGACGCTATGGCTTCTATGCATCCTGATATTTTTGACCCAGGTGTTGTAGGTGTAGATGATAAAGGTAGGTTCGGAGCTTATCAAACAAGAAGAAACCCTGGTGAAGGAATGGATCAGTTTATTAACGCTCCTTTAAATTACCAATATAACATGGAGGCATCTGGTTTGGACCCGAATCGAAAGCCTAGTCAAGACTGGCTAAGAGTACAGTATATGTCTAACCAAGGTGCTAAAGATGGAGTGGGTGGTTATAATAAAGACCAGATTGCACAAATGCTAATGCAAGATGAAGAGTTTTTAGCAAAACATAATTTAAACAGAGGTGAGTTAAGAGATTCTGGGCTTGGTTATAAACAGACAACTGGAGACTTATACAGGTTCGGTGTTACATGGGATGATAAGAATAAAAAATGGTATTCTGAAGGAACGAAAGATTGGTTAACTCCAGAGCAAGCTGAAAAATGGACGAGTGCTATTGCTAATAAGTATATAGACGAATCTGGATGGCAGCAGTATAACCCAACTAGCGAATTAGACCCTGTCAATATAGGAACTGTACCTTCTAACAAAATAGATGAAAAAATAAGTAAACCTACTGGTCCTTTGTCTTTTAATGAGGCTGACTCAGATGTTGGTGATGATATAAATGAAATTCAAGATGGTTCGGTTGAGGTGGGTACAATAACTGGAGGTTATGAACTAGATTCCGAAGGAAATAGAGTTCGAGTTCCATCTGCAAGGTCACGTGCTGCATCTGGAGGGTCTCGTCAAAAGAAATCTATGGATGCTATTTTAGATTCTGTAACAAGTGGGACACACGTAACAACTGGGGAAGATTATAATGAAGCTGATTTAAAGAGAGACGCTGCTATTATAAAAAGAGAGTTCGGTAATGATGCTTACGATGATTTAATGAATCAGTTAATGAGTGTAGATACAGTAGAGCCTGGATCTGAACAATCTGTTATTGATGAAAGAGAAACAGGAGATAGAGATAGAGATAGGGGGGTATCCTTAAATAAAATAAATTTAGTGGCAGATCAAATAGAAGAGGAGGAGGATGATGATGAGTTGTCTTACTCAGAACAGGTTCGTCAAATGGCTTATGGAGATGATAATGAAGATGATGAAGAAGAAGAAGAAGAACTGGAAGATCAAGAAGAAGGAGCTGATTATAGTGGAGCCTCTAGTGGATTTGCTGGTGATTCAGGAACTGGTGGTAAATATAGTGGTGGTGACCCATATTCATTCTTCCCTAAAATGATGAGTGCTGAGGAAATGCAAAGAATGATGGCACTGGGTGAGACTCCTACATATAAACATGGAGGGTTTGGTAAAAATTTCAGCATGGATAAAATGAGATTTAATAAAGGAGGTAAAACTTATGCCTCAGATGTTGCTGGACACTTTGCTCCTAGAGGTAGAGGAGGTATTTCAGGGCAATTTAAACTACCTACATTTTATGAGAGTAATAGGGAAATGGATCCTATTAAAGGGGGAGAGGTTTATTTGAATGCAAAAATACTTAGATTAGATAGTGAATTAGGTAAGTTGGATCCAAATGATCCTGCAAACAAAGAAGCTATAGCTGCTTTACAGCAAGAGATTTTAGATAGTCAAGCAGAATTAGCTGCGGTAAAACAAGGAATTGGCACAACAAAAAATATGCCTCCTGCATAAAATTAAAATACATGAGTGAAACAATGATGATTATTATAGAGCCTGTGAGCTCGCACTCCAAAGAAATGTCCAGTAATGGTCAAGGTGGAGAAATGGATGTAATGGGTTATCAAACTCAAAATTTTCACGTATGCCCAGGGGCACAAGAATCTTTTAGTATGATGATCAAACAAGGCCATAGAGGTGAAGATGCTGAAGCTTTAGTCAACCTAGCTATGTTAGTAGATGAATATTTAGGTATGAAATCAAGTGCTATGGAGTCAGGCTCAAGCCCAGACCTTATCAAAAGCATGATAGACATGGGTAATAATGCTATGTTTCATTTAGGATCTTTTGCTAATAAATTAGGTGATGAATCTATGATTCAGTTATTTGACTTTATGCCTGGACACGTTCTACATGCTATGGGTGTTAATGATGAACCTATATCATTAGAAGATCAAGAGTATGATGACGATATGGACGAGGGGTCTTGTTAATCCCTTACTTTAGATCTATTCTTTCTATATTCACGCCTAGCGGCTTTACAACCTTCACAACGACATCCTTTTCTATACGCTGTAGTTGACGGACATGGAGCCCCTTCTTTCTGCCTAGCAGCAGCATAATTACAAGAAGAGTGTGAGAACGCTATATTATCCATATCAAAAAAGTTTTTAGCTGGATCATCAGAATCTAACCAAGGAGTCTTATGCTCTACAGTCATTCTTCCAGCGTGCTTTATCTCAGCTCCACACTGATAACACCAGTTAATTTTAAGCTTTTTAGCTAAACTGAATAATAATAGTTTTTTTAGTCTGTTTGATGCGGTGCTGGGATTCATCCCTAGCTGTTTAGTTTTTTTAGTTTTAATGCACATTACCTTTTACGTTTGTTAAGCTTTGTTCCCCTAGCTCTACGATCACCAGGAGTTCTAGTGCCATTACCCCTATTCTTAGAAGGGTTTTCCATAATCACAGAACCATCAGCCATGTGAGAAACGTCTTTACCACCCTTACCATATATCTTTTTCTTTCTACGGATCTTGTTAAGTGTGGCACGCTTTTTCTTAGCCTTAGGGTTCTTATGAAACTTTTCGTATTCCTTTTTGTAATTTCTTGACATAGGGCAAATATATAAAAAAAATGTGAGATAAGTATAGGTTTGGGATAATAATGTAATGTAACAGGTGTGCAACCGATACCGAAACCGATATTTTTTAGGGGGGTAGGTCTATATATCTATGCAAGTACGATTTGAAACGTCGATTTTTGATAACTATTATCTAAATACATACATATAATATACACCTCTACCCATACCCAAAATATATATATACATATATACACATACCCGAAGTCCATTTGTGTTTTGTTTTGATTGTTTGGTGAGCGGATCCGAGCCGTTAACTATGTTTGTGTGAAGTGTGCGGAGCTAGGAGCTAACTACCCTACCAATTTAATACATAATCCATCTAACATACTGAAATCAAATTTAAGGCACATTTTCTTACGTTTAAGAAACTTTCTATCTATTGTGAAGCTCTACTATTAAAAACTCTTGTTTCGCCATTAGAATCAATCTACCTCTGGTACCTCATATAGATATTTTTTTTAAACTTTTTTCCTCGAGAGAATGAAAATAATTTGCATTTTATTTGGATATATGAAACCTTTTTATATATCTTTGCTAAAGATGACACACACAAGGTATGTCAATAACTAAAACTATACAACTATGAATAAAATTAAATGTAGAGAATATCAAGAAGCAAAGATATTATTGTTAAGGGACTTGAAGAAATTAGTAAGACACATTGAGAACGATAAAATGGAAACTAATCATATTCAAAGAGTACATCACACTTTAGAGGATAAAATAATAACAGATGAGTATTGGGATTATATCTGGGATTAAATAACAACTAACTAAATTACTAACTAAAATTTTTTATTATGAATACATTTTTACTATACACGACAACGATATTGATTATAATATGTGGAATAGATTTCATGTTATTCTTTTGGCTAAGTGAAATATCTGCTGAAATACTATTGATATCTTTCATTGTGTTTATGTTGAATATGTTTTCTGAGGGATATAAAAACGAAATTACTAACTAAAACTAACTAACTATGAAAAATTTGGAAATCGAAATTGTAATGCAATATATCGAGAACGAAATAGATGAAACTTACAAAAAAATATGTACCGAAAAACAGAGCAAGGAAGATGTTGATTTTTTTGGAACGGACTTACTAATAGAAACGAAAGCATATAATGTAGGTAAATTTGACACACTAAGGGGAATAATGAGAAGGATAAACCTACTAACTAAAAATATATAACTATGAACGAATTAATAGAACAATTTGAGATGGAACAAGCTAACCTTGATACAAGTGTAAGCGACACCATAAACACTATCAATAATGCTTTGGCTCCGTTTAGCAACAGAGAGGCACACGAAAAGATTAAACGAATGATTGAACGAATGAAGTAGAGTATTACTGATGAGGTCTAATAGACCGAAACAGGAGAGCAATCTCCTGTCTAATACTAAAACTAAAAATTATAACTATGAATACAGAAAACTTAAAAAACAAATATAAAGTACCTACTACAAACCTAGAAAGATATATCAAATCTGAGGAAAGTTTAGATGTAATAATGAGTGTAATTCGACACCTTGAAAGGTTAGAGGTACAGGTAGTAAATTACAGAAAAGTAATAGAGGAGAAGAATGATGAGATTGCTGAATTGAATAAGAAAATTAAATTTAGAGAGCAAGCTATTAAATCAATGTAATAAAATTACTAACTAAAAACTATAACTATGAAACTAATAATAACAAGACAAAGAAACGAGGCAAATGAAATATCTATTGATATGGATATGATAATAAACGAACAAATATACCATCTAACAGGATATGTAAACTTTCAAGAGTATGATGGGGAAATTGAGATAATATGCTTGTCTTCTACTTGGGATGAATATAAGGACTTGTATGACTTTTGTGAAGAAGCAGGATATGACTATGAAGAACTTAAAGATTATATTATAAACCATACAGACAATAAAATTACTAACTAAAATACTACAACTATGAATCTACTAAATAATGCACACGAACAAATAACAAAAGATATGCTTGAGAATATGGAAGAAAGACAGGAAATAAAATTAAATAAAAGATTTACACTCTATAAGTATAGTATGGACTATTGTTTAGGGTACGAATCAGATGAGGAAATACCTGAATACTTTGTATTAACAGACAATAAATATGATGATGAAGAAACATTTTGTGTACAATATGGGAAAGATGATGAAATTGTACTAACAGATTTTTATGGATATGATGATGATGAAGATTTTAATAACTAAAAACTATACAACTATGGGAAGAATATCAATTTATCAAATGGAGAACTCAGGTCTAGATGACTTTGATTTATTAACTTTTACAGATAACAACAACTATATGAAGAATCTAAGGAATTATATCTTAGATGTTATCAAGGAAGACTTTGAAGATAATCATATATCTTCGGGAAGATATTCTAAAAACACTATTAATAATCCAAGTGAAGAAAATTTAATGCAACACTTTGTTAGTAGATTTGAAAAGGAATTTAATCACGACTACAACAAGAAAATGTACCCAAGAATACACCGAAGAATAGAGAACTATTTACTAGGACTAGCTTATAACTTTGCTTATACATATCATAAACAAACTGAACAAGCTATGGAATTTCACAATATAAATCTTAAGAATAAGAGAGATATTGAATATGTTAAAAGAAACTTGTTTGACTGGGTAAGCTCATCAAGTGGAAACGGCAGTAATTTTAGCAATTATTACTTTCAGATGATAACTCAAGAGATTATCAAACTATTAAATAAACATAAATTATACACTAAAAAATTAGCACTATGAATGACAAGGAATTAAAAGAATGGGAAGAAGAATATGAAGAAGCACAGAAAGATATTAAGTGGCTACTACCACTAATGATAACAATTATAATCTTAAATATAATACTATGAACAATATAAAACTAACAGACAAAGAACTAGAACTAATAAAAGATATGCTAATTGAAAAAATAAGATACAAAGGGGTACAGGAATTAATGGTCAAGATCCAGAATCAACTGCAAAAACAAAAACAATTAACAGATACAGAATAAAATAAAGTGAAAATAATTTGCATATATGGAATATAATTCGTATTATTGTAAACAGAAACATATTAACTAAAACTAAATAATTATGAAACTAAACACAAAATACTTAACGAATCAATTAACTAACATACTAACTAACATTAAGAATTTCTTAATCTATGTATTACTACATATAATAATGTTATCATTTTTAATAGGTGGTGGATATATGATGATGATGA
>CEUJ01169862.1_pt1 | contig 14315 bp, 11 predicted proteins | sample 361531 | NCBI WGS metagenome assembly CEUJ01 (sample SAMEA2622842, study PRJEB7988) | marine metagenome | biome: marine biome (ENVO:00000447); feature: marine epipelagic mixed layer (ENVO:xxxxxxxxx); material: "saline water (ENVO:00002010), including plankton (ENVO:xxxxxxxx)" | depth 140 m | reverse complement strand
GAGTTGTTGCATTCCAGACAAGAAATCCATTGCATAAAGCACATATCGAAATGACAATGGAGTCTATGAAAAATTTAGATGCGAAGCTTTTTTTACATCCAGTTGTAGGAATGACTAAACCTGGAGACGTAGATCATTACACCAGAGTAAGGTGTTATCAGCATGTTATAAAAAAATACCATAAGGGTGATGCGATGCTTGCTTTATTACCACTGGCCATGAGGATGGGAGGGCCACGAGAGGCGTTACTTCATGCCCAAATTAGGAAAAATTATGGATGCACCCATATCATTATTGGTCGCGATCATGCAGGCCCGGGGAATAATAGTGAAGGTAATCCATTCTACGGGCCATACGAGGCGCAAGAACTATTAAATGACTATAAAGAAGAAATTGGTATTGGAATTGTTCCCTTCCAATTTATGGTATATACCCCTGGTGATAATAAATATAAACCTCTGGAAATGCTCACTGATAAAGAAAAATATCTAACAATTTCCGGAACTCAATTGAGAAACCTTCTTGATGCTGGCGATGAGATTCCTGACTGGTTTACATATCCAGAAGTTGTAAAAGAATTAAAAAGATCTAGGCCTCCCTTAAATATGAGAGGGCTTACCGTATTTTTTACAGGGCTTTCTGGCTCAGGAAAATCTACGATTGCAAATGGATTATTGATCAAACTTCTTGAAGAGGGGAGTCGTCCTGTCACACTATTGGATGGAGATATCGTAAGGACTCATCTCTCTAGCGAATTAGGTTTTTCTAAAGACCATAGGTCTCTAAATGTTCAGAGGATTGGTTTTGTAGCTAGTGAAATAACCAAAAATGGAGGCATTGCAATTTGCGCACCCATAGCACCATACGAGCATGATAGGAAAATAAATAGACAGTTGATTTCTAAAGTTGGAAGTTTTATTGAAATTTTTGTTAACACATCGCTACAAAAATGTGAAGAAAGAGATTCAAAAGGTCTCTACAAGCTAGCAAGGGAAGGGAAAATTAAAGAATTCACGGGGATATCTGACCCATATGAGGTGCCAAGTTCTCCTGATATAGTAGTTAATTCAGATGGTAGTAAATCGCCAGAGGAATTAGTTGATTATATATATGATATTCTGACTAATATGGGCTTTCTACAAAATAAAAATATTTTATAATTATGGACTTTATTGATTTAAAAACACAACAATCTAGAATTAGAGATAAAATAGACAAAAGAATTAAATCTGTTTTAGACCATGGCAAATATATAATGGGTCCTGAGGTTTTTGAGCTTGAAGAGGAACTTTCAAAATATGTAGGTATGAGATATTGCATATCTTGTTCTTCAGGTACTGATGCATTATTAATTCCTTTAATGGCAAATGAAATTGGTCCAGGTGATGCCGTAATTACAACCCCCTTTACATATATTGCTACGGCTGAGGTTATTTCTTTGCTTGGTGCAGAACCAGTTTTTGTTGACATATATGATAGCACATACAATATGAATCCAAATCAAATTGAAGAAGCAATTAAGCATGCCGAAAATAAAGGGTTAAATGCAAGAGCCATAATTCCAGTTGATTTATTTGGTCTGCCAGCACGACACCGTATTATTTCTAATTTGGCGAAAAAACATAATCTTTTCACTTTAGAAGATGCGGCTCAAGGTTTTGGAGGTGAAATAAGAGGGCAAAAAGCTGGTTCATTCGGAGATGTAGCCTCAACTAGCTTTTTTCCTGCAAAGCCATTAGGATGCTATGGAGATGGAGGTGCAATTTTTACTAATGATGAAGAACTAGCGGGAAAAATGAGGTCAATAAGGATTCATGGGAGCGGTTCTGATAAATACGAAAATGTTAGACTTGGCATTAATGGGCGACTTGATACTCTTCAAGCAGCTATATTATTGGAAAAATTATCTATTTTCAATGACGAGTTGAAATTTCGAAATAAAGTCGCAGATTATTATTCAAATAATATTTCTGAAAGTTTTAAAAAACCATTCACTCCAAAAGAATATTATTCTTCATGGGCGCAATATTCTTTATTATCCAAATCAGAGTCTGATAGAAGCAAAATAATGAATATTTTATCAAATGAAAATATTCCAAGTATGATTTATTATAAGCTTCCGTTGCATTTACAAACCGTTATGAAAAGGCTGGGATACAAAGAAAGTGACTTCCCAATATCTGAGAGGATTTCAAAGCAAATATTTTCTATACCTATGCATCCATATTTGGATAAAAACCAACAAAATAGAATAATTGAAATATTAAACAGTATATAAGTTATAGTTTTATATGAAAACATACTTTATAACGGGAGGTTGTGGTTTTATTGGTTCAAATTTCATCCACCATTTGGTTGAAAATCGACTTGCAGGTCAAATTATCAATCTAGATAAATTGACCTATGCTGGAAATAGTGACAACTTATCAAGAATTGAGAATAATGGATCTTACCATTTTATAAAAGGAGACATTTCAAACCAAAAAGTGGTGCGTAGCATTTTAGAAAAATACAAACCAAATGTCATTGTTAATTTTGCTGCTGAGAGCCATGTTGATCGATCAATTGATGGACCAGTTGAATTTATTCAAACAAATGTAGTAGGTACTTTAAATCTATTACATGAATCTCATAAGTGGTTAAAGAATATTAATAGTTCAATGGAGGGAAGTTTTAAGTTCATTCATATTTCTACTGATGAGGTCTACGGGAGTCTAGGTAAAACAGGTAAGTTCCAAGAAAGCACACCATATGATCCTAGTTCACCATATTCTGCGTCAAAGGCTAGCTCTGATCATATTGCACGATCTTGGTATAGGACTTATAATTTTCCAGTTCTAATTACTAACTGCTCCAATAATTATGGACCATATCAATTCCCTGAAAAGTTAATCCCTCTAATAATAATAAATGCCTTAGCAGGAAAGGAGCTTCCTGTATATGGAAGCGGATTAAATATTCGAGATTGGTTATATGTTGATGATCATTGTAAAGCAATTCAAAAAATCATTGAAAAGGGAAGGCTTGGCGAGACATACAATATTGGAGGGAATAATGAAATTACCAATATTCAAGTTGTCGAGACTATTTGCGAAATATTAGATAACAAAATACCATTAGATGCCGGTAAATTATATAAAGATAGGATTGTATATGTTGATGATCGGCCTGGTCATGACTATAGGTATGCAATTGACGCCACAAAAATCAAAAGAGAAATAGGCTGGGAACCTAAAGAGAGTTTTGAAGCTGGAATCCAAAAAACCGTTTTGTGGTATCTTGAGAATAAGGGTTGGTGGAAAAAAATACAAAAGCATAAGTACAAACAACAAAGGCTGGGGATAACAAAATAATGAGAGGTATTATATTGGCAGGAGGCAGTGGCACAAGGCTTTATCCCTTGACAAGGGTGTCTAGTAAGCAATTGCTACCTATTTATGATAAACCGATGGTTTATTATCCTTTGTCTACGCTAATGTTGGCAGGCATTCGAGATATTTTGATAATATCAACGATTGAAGACTTATCAAAGTATGAAGCTTTATTAGGAGATGGATCTTCAATTGGATTAAAACTGTCTTATAAAGTACAACCATCACCAGATGGTTTAGCCCAAGCATTTATTTTGGGAGAATCATTTATAGGTGATGATAATATTTGCCTCATATTAGGTGATAATGTCTTTTATGGTAATGGATTACCAAAAATACTTAGAAAAAGTGTGCAAGAGGTAGAAAATAATCAAAATGCAGTTGTTTTTGGTTATTATGTGAATGATCCTGAAAGATATGGCGTTGTTAACTTTGATATAAACGGGGCAGCTTCTTCTATTGAAGAAAAACCAAAAAACCCAAAGAGTAACTATGCTGTATCGGGTTTATATTTTTATCCAAATGATGTTATTGAAATTACTAAAACTCAAAAACCATCAGCTCGAGGAGAATTAGAAATTACAGATGTAAATAGGATATATCTGTCTAATAAAAGGCTACTTGTAAAAAAAATGAGTCGCGGCTTTGCTTGGTTAGATACAGGGACACAAGACTCTTTACTGGAGGCCTCCCAGTTTGTACAAACGTTGGATAAGAGGCAAGGAATGAAAGTCTCTTGTATTGAAGAAATTGCGTTTAGGATGGGTTATATCGATATATTGCAATTAAAAATACTAGCTAGTGAGATGACTAATAGCTCCTACGGAGAGTATTTAGAAAAAGTAATTAATGAAAACTCATAATGGCAGATCAAATAAATAAGAATATCTGTGTTGTCGGCGCAGGATATTGGGGGCAAAATCATATAAGAACATTAGATCGATTAAATGCACTAAAAGGCATTGTTGAGCACGATAATCATACCCTGAAAACAATTATAAAAAAATATGATAATGTAAACGGGCATTTAAAAATTGAAGATGCACTTATTGAAGATTATGACGGTTTTGTTATTGCAACTCCAGCAAAAACACATTTTGAGATTGCCAAAATTGTAATTAATGCAGGCAAACATATTCTCATTGAAAAACCAATGACTCTATCCATTAAAGAAGCAAGAGAGTTAGTGACTTTAGCAGACAAAAATAAAATCAATGCTATGGTTGGGCATGTGCTTTTATTCCACCCGGCAGTCAAAAAGATAAAAAAAATGATAGATAAAGGAGAAATAGGTGAATTGCAGTACCTTTATAGCAACAGATTAAATCTTGGGAAGGTTCGCACTGAAGAAAATGTATTCTGGAGCTTTGCCCCACATGACATTGCAATATTCCAATATCTTACAGATTCTATTCCAATAAAATTAAATGCGAACGGAAGCACTTTTTTGCAAAAAGGAATACCAGACTCAACTATGACGCAATTAGAATATGAAAATGGAGTAAAAGGTCATATTTTTGTAAGCTGGCTTCATCCATTTAAGGAGCATCGTCTAGTTGTAATAGGTTCAGAAGCTATGATTTCTTTTGAGGATACATTAGATGAAAAACCATTGAAATTATATTCAAAAAAAATAAATCTGAAATCAGGGGTGCCAGAGAAGATCGACGGCCCTGTCGTGGTAATCCCTTATGAAAACAAAATGCCATTAGATATAGAACTTGAATATTTCATTAATCATTTATCTAGCGTCAAGCCAAAAATTTCTGATATAAGACATGGTTATGAAATTGTAAAAACATTGGTTAATGCTAGTCAACAGATTTTATAATGAGTCAAAAGCCCAAAGATTACTTCTATCATGAATCATCATTTATTGATGAGAATGTTATTATTGGCAAGAACACAAAAATATGGCATTTTTCGCACATTCAGTCCGGGGCAATTATTGGCGACCAATGTTCTCTAGGGCAAAATGTGAATATTGGGAACAATGTTAAAATTGGGAATAATGTTAAAATACAAAACAATGTATCTGTTTATGAAGGTGTCGAGCTTGAAGATTTTGTGTTTTGTGGACCTTCAATGGTATTCACAAACATAAAGATACCAAGGTCTGAATTCCCACAAAAAGGAACAGAGTATTATTCAAAAACAATAGTTCGTAGATCTGCAAGTATTGGCGCAAATGCAACAATCGTATGTGGGGTAACTATTGGAGAATATTCTATGATTGGTTCAGGAGCTGTGGTCACCAAAGATGTTCCTCCTTTTTCGTTGGTCGTTGGTAATCCTGCAAAAGTAATTGGTAAAGTAGATAAAAAGGGAAACAGATTGGATTAGGTTTATTAATAAGATGATAAAAAAAGAAGAAATAGATATAACTGTTATTGGCCTTGGGTATGTTGGTCTTCCTTTAGCAGTCGAGTTTAGCAAAAAATATAATGTCACTGGATTTGATCTTGATGAAATACGGGTTTCTGAAATAAACAATAAATATGATAGAACAAATGAGTTGTCAAAAAATGATTTATCAGATTTAAAAAACTTAAAGATAACCTCAAACGATAATGAAATCTTGAATTCAAATATCTACATAGTTACCGTTCCCACTCCAGTAGATAAGAATAATAAACCAAATTTGAATCCTATTATCTCGGCATCAGAGCTAATAGGTAAGAACCTAAACATAGATGACATCGTCATTTATGAGTCGACGGTTTATCCTGGATGTACTGAACAAGTATGTGTGCCAATTCTTGAAAAGGAATCCAAACTAAAATATAATTCAGATTTTTTTTGTGGATATAGTCCAGAACGAATAAACCCAGGAGATAAAGATAATACCTTGACCAAAATAACTAAAGTTGTTTCAGGCTCAAATGATAAAACTTTAGATCTAGTTTCTAAATTATATGGAAGTATCATTTCAGCTGGAATTTTTCAAGCTACATCAATAGCTGTAGCTGAAGCGGCTAAAGTAATAGAGAATACTCAAAGAGATGTTAATATAGCCCTAATTAATGAGTTAGCACTTATTTTTGACAAGCTAGATATCAATACAAATGATGTTTTAGAAGCAGCATCAACTAAATGGAACTTTTTACCATTTAAACCTGGATTAGTTGGAGGTCATTGCATAGGTGTTGACCCATACTACCTCACTCATAAGGCTATGGAGGTGGGATACCATCCTGAAGTGATACTTGCCGGAAGAAGAATCAATGATAACATGGGTGATTTTATTGCAGAAAAAACAATTTCAGAAATTTCGAAGTGTGGAATTAGCCCCCTAGGCGCAAATATTACGATACTTGGACTATCTTTTAAAGAAGATTGCCCTGATCTTAGAAATACTAAAGTCATAAGAATTATAGACCGATTGCAACATTATAATTGCAATTTAAAGGTCTCAGACTCTTATGTGCTTCCCAAAGAAGCTAAAGACCAGTTTGATATAGAACTTCAAGATATAAATGAAATAAAAAAACAAGATGCTGTTATAATAGCAGTGAGTCATAGTGAGTACATTAACTTCTCAGAAGATAAGTGGCGAAAAATTTTAAGACCTAGAGGTGTTGTGATTGATGTAAAGTCTATTTTTAACAAAAACTTCTTCACAAAGTTGAATTTTAAGTACTGGGCGTTATAAGATTTTAATTGTGGAAAGGATACTTGTCACAGGAAGTGCGGGGTTTATTGGGATGCATCTATGTAAAAGTCTATTAGAAGACGGATATATGGTTTGCGGAATTGATAATATGAATGATTATTATGATGTTGCACTTAAAGAAGAACGTTTGAATATAATATCTAATTATGACAACTTTACTTTTGATAAAATAGATATATTAAATCATAAAGATGTTGAAAAAGTGTTCAAAAGATTCAATCCCAAAAAAGTTGTCAACCTGGCAGCTGAAGTTGGCGTCAGAAATAGTATAGAAAATCCTAAAGCATACATTCAATCTAATATAGTTGGCTTTATAAACATAATTGAGGCATGTAAGAGATATGAAGTTAGTGGACTTATTTATGCATCTAGTTCATCAGTCTATGGAGGTAACAAAAAGACACCTTTCTTTGAAAAGGATAGGGTTGATAAACCAATATCAATTTACGCTGCAACAAAAAAATCCAATGAACTTATCGCTTATACTTATAGTCATTTATTTGGATTAAATACTACAGGACTAAGGTTCTTCACAGTTTATGGCCCTTTTGGCAGACCAGATATGGCAATGTACATTTTTTGTGATAAAATTATGAATGGTGAAAAAATTTCAGTTTTTAATCATGGTAAAATGAAACGAGACTTTACATATATTGATGACATAATTGCTGGTATCAGATCAAGCATTGAAAAGAATTACTCATATGAAATATTTAATCTCGGTAATAATCGCAGTGAAAATCTTATGGATATGATTGGCTATCTTGAAAAAGCATTAGGTACAGAAGCAGAGCTTAACTTTATTGATATTCAACCCGGAGATGTAGAGAATACTATTGCAAATATAAGTAACGCTAAAAAGAAATTAAATTTTAAACCGAATGTCTCAATTGAAGAAGGTATCCCTAAATTTATTAAGTGGTACAAATTATATCATAAATTGTAGTAGATAGTAACAAAAAAGTTTTTCATGATATAATAACTATTTTTGCATTTGATATAATAATTTACCAATTCCCCAATTTATTGACGACGGTAGTTGTATGGTAGTCAATTAATTTTAATATTATAACCCTCTACAAATCATTGGTAGTTAATAGGGTAGTTGTATACTTTTTTGTCATACATTAAATTTTGCATGTAATAGAATTATGAAAAATCAAATAATATGAGCAGCATTTATAAAAAAGGCAGGGATGGTTACTATTATTACCAGACTTACATTTATAATCCTGAAAGCAAAAAGAAGGATAAGAGAGTATTCCACGCGCTTGGAACAAAAAGTTCTGTTGAAGCTAAAACTAAGCAGAAGGAATTGGATCTGAGATATGAGAGACAAAATTATACCGATTCTAATCCATCAAACTCATCTTATAATTTTGGGCCTGCACAAACTATTGCTATTATTATTGGAACTATTGCGTTTACAATTATTTTGAATAACTATTTCAGTTTAGATGATACTAAACAAAATGAAAAAAATTTAATGCCTACTGAAAAACAAGAAATCACCAAAAAAAAATACGATTCTATTTCAGAAGCTGTTCAACCTGTAAAAAAAAACGTCATTGATGCGCAAGTAAATCCAAGTATAGAAAATATACCAGAAATATTAAAAGCAAATCCTGATCCTAAACCAGTTGAGCCAAAAATTACTCTGCCAAAATATACTGTTGAACGAGTTGACGTTCTATCAAGTGCATTTGATCAAGGAAAAGTATATGTAACCATAAATGAAAATACGAGCAATGAAAGTCAACGTTTGCTCTGTAAAGATCTTGCAAGACGTTACAACGAATTTTCCAACATTGTGATTTGCCTTTATGCTAATAATCGTGCCGGGAAAGATCTTGCTAATGGTAATAACGAAACCGTAAGTATTGAAGAACAGAAACGTTTTTGGTTAGGTATGTATACTTATAATTCTGTAGAAGGTGAATATTTTGATGATAATCCCAGCGGTTACCTTGGCATTTATTAAACAATTTATTTCTAGGACTAAGCAATGAAAAATATTTTAAAAATAACAATATTATACATGGGCCTTTTATGGGGTCAAACAGCAGAACAGATTAAACAAGCCAAAGAATTTATTAAGAAGACTGGCATGTCTGAAAGTCAGGTAAAGGACGCAGCCAAATCAAGAGGCTATACAGACAAGCAGATAGATGCAGCCATCGAAAGAGGTAAAGCACTGAGAACGAAATCTGAAACACTGTTACCTGAAAATGGAGACAAAATTGCACTTCCAGAAATTGGGAAATCCCGCGAAATTGAAAAAGCAAAAACTACGTCAGAAAAAATGGAATCCATTGCAATTGATGAACCAACAATTGTCGAGGAAGATGCTTTGGAAATTATTGACGAATCAGAATTAACTATTGGATCAGAGGCGCTATCCGCAAAACCTACTTTAACTTATTTTGGTTATGATATCTTTGAACAGGATCCTGCTTTATTTCAAGCCACATCGTTTGGTGCGGTAGATCCGGACTATCTTATAGGCCCAGGCGACGAAATTATTGTTATGTTATGGGGAGAGACCCAATTCCGGCAGGTTTTAACAGTAGATAGGGAAGGATTTGTCTTTATCCCTGAAATAGGACAAGTATTTGTGAACGGACTTAATTTGAATTTACTTGAATCAAAACTTTTCAGGGTATTTTCTCAATCTTACGCAAGCTTAAGTCCTGATGGTCGGACACCTACTACCTTTCTTGATGTAAGTCTTGGAGATTTGCGCCCTTTAAGAATTCAGGTACTTGGAGAGGTGGCTCAACCAGGCGCTTATACAGTAAGCCCCTCAGCAACGCTTTTTTCAGCTTTATATTACTTTGATGGGCCCACAACTTTAGGATCTCTTAGAGATATTCAGTTGATACGCGGTGGTAAGAAGATAGCATCTATTGATTTTTATGATTATTTGCTTACAGGAAAAAAACCGAAAGATCAAAGATTGCAATTGGACGATGTTATTTTTATTCCTCGTAGATTAAAATCCGTCACAATTGAAGGAGAAATTAATCGCAGTGGTATTTACGAGTTAAAACCGGAAGATAGTCTTATTGATTTTATTGCTATAGCTGGAGGCTTAAAAATTACTGCTTATCTGGATCGTGCTCAGATTGATCGCATTGTCCCCTTTAAGGACAGGGCGGAGTTGGGAATGGATCGTTTGTATACTGATTTGAACCTTGGGCAAATCCTTGAATCCAAGGATGATTTTCCACTTATGGATGGTGATCGTATGCAGATTTTTTCTGTATTAGACCTTCGGCAGAATGTAGTAGAGCTTCGTGGTGCTGTTACTCGTCCCGGCAGCTATGATATAGGTGATTCTTTAAAATTAAGTGAGTTGATTAGCAAAGCAGATGGACTTCGAGGTGATGCTTATTTGGAACGGATAGATATTGTTCGTATCAAACCGGATTTTACTGAAGAATTGATTAAGTTAAATCTTGGAAAAGCTTTAGAAGGAAGTTCCGATAATGATATTAATCTTCAAGGAGCAGATAAGGTACAAGTCTATGGTATGACAGAAATGGTACCAAGAACTTATGTTTCTATAACTGGACACGTAAAACGCCCGGGTCGTTTCTTGCTCCAGGAAAATATGACGCTATATGATTTGATTTTTAAGGCTGGTGGCTACGTTGACAAAGAATATAAAAAACTCACCTACCTTAAACGTGCTGAACTTGTAAGAGTCAGAGAGGACAGCGATGAAAAAGAAATCATATCTTTTAATTTGGGTCAAGTATTAGATAAGCAGGGCATGGCTAGCACAATTCTACGTACTGATGACGTTATTAGAATATACAGTTTAGCAGAGATTCAAGGTGAGGCTAACTATGTTGAAATTAGTGGGCATGTAAAACGTCCAGGCCGTTATGAACTTTTTGAAGAGAACATGCGCATTCATGACCTACTGTTTATGGCAGGTGGCTTTGATGATCTACTTCATAAGTCAACGACATTTTTGGAAAGAGCAGATCTGATTCGTTTTAACTCTGATCGCATTACCAAATCTATTATTCCATTTAATCTTGATAGTGTCTTATCAAATAAAAATAATAAACAAAATATCATTCTATTACCAGGAGATGAGGTTAAGGTTTATTCTGAAACTGTTTTCAATAAAGTTCATACAGTTTCAATCAAAGGTGTTGTAGGTACTCCTGGAGTTTATGAGCTCAAAACAGAGATGACTTTAAAAGATTTAATTTTAGAAGCTGATGGATTAAAAAAAGATGTTTATAGATATAAAGTAGAGGTAGCTAGAATAGATCCATTCAATGATAATTTGGATGAATATGCAGAAGTGATCATTTTTAATATTGACGAAAATTTTAGGCTTTCATTATCAAACTCTAATAGTTTATTAGATAATGAATTGCTACCTGAGTCCGACAATTTTTATTTAAAACCTTATGATTTAATCTCCATACGTCCTGATCCTTTTTTTATTGAACAAAAACAAGTAACTATATCAGGCGAAGTGTTATATCCTGGAGAGTATACAATTTTATCATCTAATGAAAAAATAACAGATATTATCAACAGAGCTGGAGGTCTACGATCTAATGCATACCCATCTGCATCTCAATACATTCGGAAGGGAGTAAAGATAAATACCCCATTTGGCACTATAATAAAAAATCCAAGATCAAAACTAAATTTTACTGTTCAGGATGGTGACAAAATAATAATTCTCCCCCATCCCAATATTGTAAGGATAGAAGGTGAAGTTAATACATCTGGGATACACAAATATGTACCCGGTAAGCGATTAAGATATTACCTAAACCTAGCAGGCGGCATAAATCCAAACGCGGATAAAAAGAATATATGGGTTGAATTTCCAAATGGAGACTCAGAAAAATATAATCGCTGGTCACTCTTCAGCCCGAAAATAATTGATGGTTCATCTATCGTAATTGGGAAGAAAAAAGAAGAAGAGCCTTTTGATCGAACTGAATTTGCCAAAGAGTTGACTACAATAATCGCTAATCTTGCACAGGCATTGGCGGTAGTCGTTCTAGCACGTTAATAATTAGTTGATAAAATTTACTAATGTATGATATAACCATAATTGGTGGTGGCATTGTGGGGCTTGCTACAGGGCATGCGCTTCTCAATAGAAATCCTAAATTGAAGATTGTGCTTTTAGAAAAAGAGTCTAAGTTAGGACAGCACCAAACTGGTCATAATAGTGGAGTCATACATTCCGGTATTTATTATAAACCTGGTTCTTTAAAAGCAATAAATTGCAGACGAGGTATAAATCTGCTCTTGGAGTTTTGCAATCATTATAATATTTCATATGATATGTGCGGAAAAGTTATTGTTGCAACAAAAAAGGAAGAGCTTAATTCTTTAGATTTTATCTATAAGCGTGGTCAAAAAAACGGTATTAAAGGCCTCAAGAAGCTTTCTCCAAGTGAACTATTTGAATATGAACCTTATGCCAATGGACTTTCAGCGCTTTACTGTCCCGAAACAGGCATCATTAATTACAATAAGGTCTGCGAGCAGTTATCAAAAAATATTCAAAAAAGTGGTGAAATAGTAACTAATGGTACTGTTGTCGATGTTGAAAGTAGGATAGATGGCATTACTGTAATTACAGAAAACATGGATTATAAAACTAACTTTTTGATCAATTGTGCAGGTCTGTTTTCTGATCATATGGCCAAGCTTTCAAATTTGAAGCGTGAAGCGCGTATAGTTCCATTTCGCGGCGAATACTATATGCTCAAGGAACAAGCTAGCCATCTAGTTAAAAACTTAATATATCCTGTTCCAGATCCACGTTACCCTTTTTTGGGGGTGCATTTCACCCGTACCTTAAGCGGCGGCATTGAAGCAGGGCCTAATGCTGTTCTAGCTTGGGCTAGAGAAGGATATAAAAAAACAGATTTCAATTTAAAAGAAATGTGGGACTATTTATCCTACGCTGGGTTTTGGCGCATGGCTGGGAAGTACTGGAGTACCGCTATAGGCGAATACTACCGCTCATTTTCCAAGGAAGCATTTGTGAACGCATTACAAAAGTTAGTCCCGGAAATTACTACTGATGATATAGCTCCTAGCCCTTCCGGGGTAAGAGCGCAAGCTTTAGGATCTGATGGCAGTCTTATAGATGATTTTGTGATAAGCAGCGTTGAAAATATGATTCATGTTATAAATGCTCCATCACCTGCGGCTACCAGCGCACTGGCAATTGGCGATCATATTGCAAACATTTATTTGGATCAGTAATAAAAAATTTGAATTAAATTAAATTTAGAGTAATTTTATAACTCGTTTAATAATTTTATTTTGCTTGACACTTTAATCACATCAAAAACCCGAGTAAAGCTATTGATGAAGTTTTTCTTGAATCCCGGCACTCGTGCCTATCTTCGAGAGCTAGCCTTGGAATTTGGCGAATCTACCAACAGCGTACGTGTGGAACTTAATCGCCTTTCTGAAGCAAATATTATATCAGCTGAAAATGTTGGGCGCACCATCGAATACCATGCCAACAAAGAACATTCTCTTTTTGATGAACTCCAGTCTTTGGTTATGAAATATTCTGGCGTAGACCAGGTTATCGATACTCTAATTAAAAAACTTGGTGATGTTAAAACAGGATATCTAGTTGGCGATTATGCAAGAGGGGTTGATTCAGGATTAATTGATATTATCTTAATTGGGGATATAAATCATATGGAATTAAATCGCATTGCTGAAAAAAGGGGCAAAGATATCTCCCGAAAGATTCGGCCTCTTGTTGTTACAGAAAAAGAATTATGCTTTCTATGGGATCAGCTTAAGATGGATCATGCGCTGCTCATTTGGGGTACGCCAATTACTAGGGATTAAAACTCCATTTGATTAAAAGGGAGTATGTTTTTTTCATGCTGTCTAAAATGTTTTTGAGATGTACTTGCCAGTAATCTATGTGATTAAGAGGGCGGAGCTTTATCTTAAAATACTAAAACTAGTAAAAAACGGACTCAACATTTAAACCAAATAAAAAAATATCTCCTAATGTTTCCCATTATTTATTATCCCGTTTCCGTTATATTATATTTTAATTTAAATTAAAAATATATATGAACAATCCTGCACCAACTTCATCAGAATTCAAGCAGCCTTACTATTTTGAAGAAGATACGATTTCTTTAATTGATATTATGTTGGTTCTTGCGAAACATTTAAGATTGATATTAATTGTGCCCTCAATTTTTTGCACTCTAACAATTATTAACGTTTTATTTATTGTA
>CEUJ01077328.1_pt1 | contig 14345 bp, 17 predicted proteins | sample 361531 | NCBI WGS metagenome assembly CEUJ01 (sample SAMEA2622842, study PRJEB7988) | marine metagenome | biome: marine biome (ENVO:00000447); feature: marine epipelagic mixed layer (ENVO:xxxxxxxxx); material: "saline water (ENVO:00002010), including plankton (ENVO:xxxxxxxx)" | depth 140 m | reverse complement strand
TCTTTTGTTGCAGGACAACAAATAGATAATACATCTGATACTGAAAAGAGACTTTTAATGTTATCATGATATGTGGCACCATTCTCTTTATCACTACTTAGTTTGGATCTATTATGATAATGAATAATCATTCCTAAAGATTTGGCAATTTTTGCAATTTTTTGTCCAATCCTCCCCATGCCTAAAATACCTAACCTAGTTCCAGTTAACTGTTTACCTATTAAATAATCTGCCGACCATTTCCAGCCACCCTCTCTTGCAGACTCTATTCCTTCTGAAGCTCTTCTGCATGCACCCAATATTAATAAAATTCCGATTTCGGCAGTTGCATCAGACAAAACTTCTGGGGTATTTGTTACTGCTATACCTCTTTTTTTAGCAGCATCTAAATCAATGTTTCCAAATCCAACTGCAAAGTTTGAAATAATTTTTATTGTATCAGGTAATTTCTCTATTGTTTCTTTATCCATTTTGTCTGTCAAAGATGACAAAATTCCATCACACCCTTGGCTCATTTCAATCACCTTTGACTGTGAATAAAGTTCATCATTTAAATTTAATATTGGAGAAAATGTTTTTAATGCTTTATCTTCACTCTCTTTAATCAGTTTTCTAGTAATCAAAATTTTTTTCATGAAGTTGTCCTATATTGTCAGTTGAGATCAAATATTTTACCTGGATTCATTATATTGTTTTTATCGATACTTTTTTTTATTAATTTCATCACCGGGATATTATCTGCATGCTCCTCCAAAAGGTATTCTTTTTTATGAAGTCCAACACCATGTTCGCCTGTTATTGTCCCTTCTAACTCTAGTGCCTTCTTAATTAATAGATCATTAAATTCTCTTATTTTTTTATATGTTTCTTTCTTATCTGGATCAAAAGGTAAAAGCACATGAAAGTTACCATCTCCTAAATGACCTACCATTGGAGCTCTTAGACCAAATTTTTTTGCCTGATCCTCAGCATAATTTACACATTCAGTTATTTTTGAGATAGGAAGGCACACATCTGTGGAATATACTCTTCCATTATTAATTAAAGCTTTAACTGAATAATAAACGTCCCATCTAGCTTTCCAAAGTTTATTTCTTTCTTCTAAATCCTTAGCCCATTTAAAAGAGCTTCCCTTATTATCCTTTGATATTTCTTCTACAATTTTAATATTCTCGTTATTAGAAGCTTCTGATCCATGAAATTCATAAAATAATGTTGGAACTTCCTCAATATCTTTCAATTTTGAATAGTTAATACTAATACCCATTTGATCTTTATTAAGCATCTCAATTCTTGCTATAGGAACTCCATATTGAATAATTTGTTGTGCAGTTTGCACTGCATTTTCTAAAGTAGGGAAATGACATACAGCAGACATGATACTTTCGGGTATAGGAGACAATCTTAATTGTATTTCTGTTATTATTCCCAATGTTCCTTCTGATCCTACAAATAAATTTGTTAAATTATATCCAGCTGAAGTTTTCTTAGTCCTGCCTCCAGTTTGAATTATATCACCATTAGGTAATACAACTGTTAATCCAGAAATTGACGTTTTCATAGTCCCGTATTTAACAGCCATTGTTCCAGAGGCTGAAGTTGATGCCATGCCTCCAATAGCAGCATTAGCACCCGGATCAATTGGAAAGAAAACTCCATCCTCTCTTAAATAGTCATTTAGCTGCTCTTTAGTTACACAAGCTTGAACTCTACAATCAAAATCATCAACATTCACACTTAAAATTTTATTCATTTTTTCGAGACAGATGGTAATACCATTTTCGTTACCTACAACGTTTCCCTCTAATGAAGTACCAGTTCCAAAAGGAACAACTGGAATTTTATGCTCGTTACACAATTTCAGTATTTTTGAAACTTCCTCATTAGTCTCAGGAAAAATTACAGCTTTAGACAATACAGGATCAAAGGTATCCTCACCTCTTGCATAGTTTGTTCTTGTAGAAACAGAGGTTGAAAATCTTCCATTAAAAATTTTCTTAAACTCAGCCTGAATTTGATCATTCATAAATGAATAATAGTAATAAAAATTTTATAAAAAATACAGTCTATTTAGACAGCATTTTTTTTATATTTTCTAAAGCTTGAGAAATATTGTCTCTAGATGCTGCAAAACTAAATCTTACATAATCATTGCAAGTTTTTCCAAATGCAGTCCCTGGAACTATTGCTACTCCAGCCTCATGCATAGCCTTTTTACAAAATTCAGCCCCATTCATACCTGTTCCAATTATTTTAGGAAATGCATAAAAAGCTCCTCCAGGTAAACTACATTCAACACCTGGTAGCTCATTTAATCCTTTATGAATTAAATCTCTTCTTTGAGTGAACTTAACCATCATTTCATCAATTGAATCATCTGGTCCATCTAAAGCTGCAATACCAGCAAACTGAGCGGCTGCGTTTACACATGAAACACTGTTAATTAAAAGTTTATTCACATGTTCGACTAAATTTTTTGGCCAAAAACTCCAACCTAATCTCCAACCTGTCATTGAATATGCTTTACTCCACCCCTCAAGTACAATTAGTCTCTCTCTTAGATCTGGGTAATTAAAAAATGACGGCATCTCTTTTCCATCAAAAATTTGTCTACTATAAATTTCGTCACTTAAAATTGTAACATGTGGATGTTTTTTTAATCCCTCTGCTAATACATCTATATCTGCCTTATCTACAAAACTTCCTGTCGGATTGTTTGGATTTATTAAAATTAACAATCTTGTTTTATCGGTAATCAAAGATAAAATTTTTTCTGGATTAAATTTAAGATCTTTATCCTCTGTTAGATCATATGGCACTGGTGTAGAACCAGTATAGTTGATCATAGATTCATAAATTGGGAATGCAGGCGTAGGATGAATTATTTCAGCACCAGGTTCACCAAAACACTGAATAGCGTAACTCATAGTAGGTTTTCCACCAGGCATAATTAAAATTCTCTCAAAATCAACATCAACATTATATCTTTTTTTGACCCATCTGCTCACAGCTTGTCTACATTCAGGAATTCCATTTGACATAACATAACCATGGTGACCATCGTCTAAGGCTTTCTTTGCTGCGTCAACTACATGTTTTGGAGTTTTAAAATCTGGCTGACCTAACCCTAAATGTATCATCGGTTTACCCTGAGCCTCTAATTTTTTTGCTTCTGCAAGAACTGAAAACGCTGTTTCTGTTCCTAATCTATTTAAACTTTTTGCTAATTCCATTTTTGGTTCCTTTTTTATTTTTTTTTAATTTCTATAAATTAATTTTGAACTATTCAACTCTTTTAAATTTTTGCAGCCCATTAAGACCATGTTTCTATCAATTTCATCACGCATATTCTCTAATAAATGCTCTACTCCTTGTTGGCCCCCTGCGGCTAAAGAGAACAAAAACATTTTTCCAAAACTACACGCCTTAGCTCCAGCTGCAATAGCTTTTAATACATGAGTTCCTCTTTTCACTCCTCCGTCTAAAATAATCTCCAATTTATCTCCAACTGCGTCAGAAATTGCTTTAATTTGATCAAATGGGGATCTGGACCCATCTAGTTGACGACCTCCATGATTTGAAATCATTATTGCTGTACAACCAATATCTATAGCTCTTCTAGCATCTTCTACTGACATAACTCCCTTTAAAGCAAACGGTCCATTCCATTTTTTAACACAATACTCTGCGTCTTTCCAATTCATAGCTGGATCGTATTGTTCATTTATGTACTCGATGACAGATTTAGCTATATTCGTCCCCTTATCAGTTTTAGTTGCAACATTAGCTAATTTAAATTTACCATGTGTTAGATAATTAAAAACCCAATTAGGATGTAATGCAAAACTCATTAAACTCTGCAATGTTAGTTTTGGTGGGGTTGTGAAACCAGTTCTGTGATCGCGCTCTCTATTACCCGCAACCAATGTATCGACAGTCAAACACATACCATCAAAGCCTGATCTTCTACATCTTTCGATCAAATCGTCTGTAATTGATTGATCTTTATGAACATATAGCTGAAACAATTTTGGACCCCCAGAAATATTAGAAATTTCCTCAATAGTATTGTTTGCCATAGTTGACATACTATAAAAAGTTCCAAATTTATCAGCCGCCCTTGCAGAAGCTTTGTCACCATCATGATGGTATAGCCTTTGCATTGCACAAGGCGAGAGAAAAATTGGCATTTCAATTTTTTTTCCAAAGACAGTTGTTGTTATATCTGGTTTGCCTACACTAGCGAGAACATTTGGAACTAAGTCACAATCATCAAATGAATTTGTGTTTCTCTTTAATGTCGTTTCATCATCTGCGCCCCCATCTATGTAATGGAAAATTGGTGACGGTAATTTTTTTTTTGCTAATTTTCTAAAATCTTCAAAGTTGTAGCAATTTTTTAAGCTCACTATCTTCTAAATCTTAAATTATTTCTGTTTAAATCACTTATTTTTGTACAACCCATTAACTTCATATCTCTGACTAATTCTGCTTTATATTTTTCTATAGCTCTTTCAACACCAGCTTGCCCCCCGGCTGCTAAAGCATATAAATATAAACGCCCGCCAGAACAAGCTTTTGCTCCCAGTGATAAAGCTTTTAGCATATGTGTACCTCTATGAATTCCGCCTTCACAAATTACATCTAACTTATCTCCTACTGCGTCAACGATTTCTGCTAACTGATCAAAAGGAGCTCTCGATCCATCCAACTGTCTTCCTCCATGATTAGAAACCATTATTCCAGTACATCCAATATCGACTGCTTTTTTTGCATCTTCAACACTCATAACTCCTTTTAAAGCAAAGTGACCGCCCCATTGAGAACAAAGTTTCTCGGCATCTTTCCAATTCATAGATTGATCTAACATTGTAGAAAAATAATTCCCAATAGATGTATTTGTGTCTGTACCTTCTTTTACAAAATCTTGGAGATGAGGCAATTCAAACTTCCCTTTAGTTAAATAATTTATTCCCCACATTGGCTTCACAGCAAAACTTAATAAACTTGATAATGTTAACTTTGGAGGTGAAGTAAAACCAGTTCTTAAATCTCTTTCACGATTACCTCCAGTTATGGTGTCAACAGTTAAAGCCATTACATCAAATTTAGCAGCTTTCGCTCTCTCCAAACAAGAGTCATTTAAGCCTCTATCTTTATGAAAATAAAACTGAAACATTTTTGGCGTATCTATCATTGAAGAAATTTCCTCCACACTTACAGTTGCTAAAGCTGAAACTCCAAACATTGTATTAAATTTTTTAGCAGCTTTTCCAACTGCTCTTTCACCATCGTAATGAAAAAGTCTTTGAAGTGCAGTTGGTGAAAGATAAAATGGTAAATCTATTTTTTTACCAAAAATTGTTGTGGATAAATCGACGTTTTCAACACCTCTCAATACATTAGGAACTAGGTCCACATCATCAAAAGAATTTGTGTTCCTAGCATAAGTTATTTCATCATCTGCAGCACCATCAATATAATGAAATATAGGTGAAGGTAATCTTTTTTTAGCCAATTTTCTAAAGTCACTAAAATTATGACAATCGTTTAAATTCATATGCGTATCTTAAAAGTTTTTAATAAAATTGAACATGTAACTATTTGCTCCAGGGTTCTTATCACCTAAACTAGCGTTAGAAACATGGTTATATGAGACACCAAAACTAGATCTTTCTGAGTAAGAATAGGACAATTGCACCTCTGATTTAAACTCAAGAACATGACCAAGATCTTTACCATTCCCCTCATGATATAAACCTGGAGCAAAACTTGGTGTAAACAACAAATTTCCCATGTCTACATTCCACTCAACTCCAGTATAAATATAAGCTGCCGAATTTTCTGTTACAAAACCACCAGTAATTGGAGATAGAATACCTAAAAAAGTCTCTCTAACCAAATTTTCATTTTGATGTTGAAACCCTACCAATAGAGCTTTCTGTTTATCGTCACTAAAATCAAAATTTCCTGTAAAAAAATTCAATTGATGTTCTTTTACAGATTTAATCTCCTCAGAAGCGAATAAGTTTGATGTCATTGATATGATGAACAGAAACAAAAATATTTTTTTTAAATACATGGTACTTTTTATTAGATTATTTTTCTATTCTTATAACTTTTCTGAATATTATTGCACCACCAAATAAAAATATCAATAGAGGTAAAAGCCACAAAAAGTATGTATTTCCTCTAAATTTAGGATTATACGAAATCCAATCGCCATACTTTTTGATTAATAATTCATAGATTTGTTCTTCGGTGAGACCCTCACTTAATTTATTTTGTATTACTAGTTTTACACTTATGGCAAATTCTGAGTCTGAGTCGTAAACTGATTGACCTTGACAAATTAAACATCTTAAATTTTTAGCTATTTTATTTTGCATTTTATTATCATCGGCAATTGCAAAATTTGAATTACACATTAAAAACAAAACAAACAAAAATCTAAAAATTCTCATTGAATAATTTTCTCAATCTCTTTAATCATTTCAATATTTAATGGACCAATAAACTTTCTTACAATATCATTTTTATAAATTAAAAAAGATTCCGGCACTCCAATAGCTCCTAATTCTATTGATCGAGTTCCATCTTTATCAACTAAGATTTTTGTATAAGGATTTCCTAACTCATCTAAAAACTTTTTAGCATTTTTAAAATTATCTTTATAATTCATTCCTATAATTTCTATTTCAAAATTATTACTCAAATTTAATAACATAGGATGCTCATCTCTACATGGCATACACCAAGATGCCCATATATTTAAAAGATAGTACTTATTTTGATTGAATATATTTTTTGAATGTATTTCTTTTTGTTCATAAAATGTAATAATAGAAAACTGAGGGACATTCTTAACCTTGCTTTTTGGTTGATATAAATTTGATTGATTTAACCCTTTATAAAAAATAAAAAATATAAAAATAAAAAAACTTGAAATTAAAAAGAAAATAACCTTATTTTTCATACTCTATTTCTATTAAACAAACTCAAAATTCCACCAAATGAAATTAATAAAACTGATATCCATATCCAAATCATTAATGGTTTTACCTGGTATCTTATATTAAAATATTCCTCATTTTGAACTGTGTTCATTGTAATAAATTTATCATTAAGTAACGATGTTTTAATATCTGCCTCACTTGTAACTATATTTGGTTGATTATAAACTCTAAGTTCAGGCACTAAGTTGTCTTCTTTTCCACTTTCTAAAATTGTGAAATATCCTTTAAAAGTGACATAATTTTTCTCCTCAGATTTTTCAAGATTTTTAAATACAATCTGAAATTTTTCATTATTAAATCGCTCACCAACTTTAAGATTTGTAATGATCTCATTAGAAAACAAATTGTTAAATAGAATACTTAAAATCAAGAGACTAAATCCAAAATGAGATAAATTTTGAGAAATATTTTTAAATTCTTTTGAGAAAAAATCTCTTATTGTTACAAAAAAAAGGTATAGAGCGCTTCCTATTAAAACGGTATTGATTAAAAAATTATAACTTAGATTTTTTACAACAAAAAAAGATGCAGAAATTGATATTATAAATAATGTTATTAAATATATTTTTCCTCTAAGTCTTGATTTAATCCACCTTAACTGCGGACCAATTGCCATAAAAATTAAGAAAGGTACAAGGAATGGTATCATAAGTTTATGATAAAATGGTGGGCCAACAGAAATTTTTTCTGATGAAATAACATCTAGGAATATAGGGTAAATTGTACCAATTAGAACAACTGACAAAAAATACATCATAAACCAATTATTTATCAAAATAGAAGTTTCTTTACTTACTAGAGAAAATGAAATTAAACTTTTTTTATCTGTTTTATGAAAAACGAAAAAAACAAACAAAGATATAAAAATTAATATAAATAAAAAAGTTAATATAAATAAACCTCTCTCTGGATCATTTGCAAATGTATGAACAGAATTAAGAATACCCGAGCGCACTAAAAAGGTCCCACACATGCTTAATGTAAAAGTAGTTATTGATAGAATTATTACCCAAGAGGTGAGTGTTGATCTTTTTTCTAGAACTAAAATGCAGTGAAATAAAGTTGTAAGTGCTAACCAAGGCATTAGTGAAATGTTTTCAACTGGATCCCAAAACCAAAAGCCACCCCATCCTAATTCATAATATGCCCAGATCGAACCTAATAAGATACCTAGAGTCAAAAATACCCATGATATTAAAACCCATTTTTTTATATGAAGAGCCCATATTTTTGATACATAGTTTAGTGATGTTGCTGCAAGCACACTAGAAAATATTATCGATGAACCAACATAACCTAGGTACAAAACTGGTGGATGAATTGCTAAAGCTGGGTCTTGTAAAATTGGATTAAGTCCTAACCCTTCTTTAGGAACGGGAAATATATAATTAAAGGGATTTGATGAATCTAATAAAAAAATAAAAAAACCAATAATAATTAATTGATGAAAAAGAACAGTTAAAATTCTGTAATTTTTCCATAAGTTTTTTGATGTAATTAAAAAAAAGAAAATAAAAAGATTTAAAACTAACAACCACAATAATAAACTACCTTCATGATTTCCCCATGTCCCTGAAATCTTGTAAAATAAAGGTTTTGTTGTATGTGAATTATTGAAAACAGTTTCATTACTAAAATCGGAATAGATGAAAGATAAAACTAGTCCTAAAAAACTTGTCAATACCAATAATAATTGGATGAAAGAAAAATTAATTATTTTATAATCTAATATTTTATTATCTCTAAAATTTTTAATTGAAAAAAAAAATATAGGTAGAGAAATGGTAAGACCAATTACCAATGAATAATATCCTATTTCACTGTATATCATCTAATTTTTCTCTAAAGCAGCCTTTACTTCTGGTGGCATATAATTTTCATCATGTTTAGCCAAAATTTTTGAGGCTTCAAAAAAATTTCTATCCTTTAGATATCCTTCAGCAACTACTCCTTTTCCCTCTGAAAAAAGATTTGGAACTATTCCTGAATAGGTCACATTAATTTCATTTCTTAAATCAGTAATTATGAAATTTATTTGATCAGTCGACATTTGAATAGAATTTTTTTTTACCATTCCACCAATTCTAATTTTTTTATATTCAATTTCTTTAATTAATTTTATATCCGTTGGAGACTTAAAATAAACAACACTCTCTTCCAAAGATTTTAAAATTAAAAAAGCAGATAAAAATAGAGAAAGCCCAATAATAATTACAAATAAAAATCTTAATTTAACTTTTCGACCATACATGGGTTAAGGTTAGATAATCTGACCACTTGATAAAATTTCAATATTAATCTTTTGAGTCTTTGCTGCTTCTACTTGTTTAGAGTCTAAGGACCCAAATTTTAAGATAAATTTATTTCTTTCTTTTATGTATTGAGCCTTAATTACCAAATACAAGGACGTAAAACAAACAAGTGTAAATGAAAATGCTGACCATACATAGACACCATATCCATTCATATTTATAATTTCATTTATCATAATCTATCTAAGCCTTTAGTCTTAAGTCTTATCAGCTCTGTATTATATTTCATTAAAAAAATAAGCAATGAAAATAGTGCAAATGCCGCAGTCATTATTGTTAACGGAACTAGCATTGATGAATGTATAGAAGATTCAGATAATAGATTTATTGAAGCTGGTTGATGTAAAGTGTTCCACCAATTTACAGAATATTTAATTACTGGGACATTAATAATTCCGAAAATAGTTATTAAAGTTGTTGCTCTAATAACTTTTTCATCATCGTTATAAATTCTCCATGCAATTAGATACATTAAATAAAAAAGTGATAAAATTAACATGGAAGTAATTCTTGCATCCCAAGCCCACCATGTTCCCCAAGTTGGTTTTCCCCAAATAGAACCAGTAACTAATGCGATTATATTAAAAACTAATCCTGAAGGTGCTAGACTTTTTGCTATTAGAAAAAAATTTTTATTTTTAAAAATATAGCCACTTAAAGATAGAAGTGTAATTCCTGAAAAAATTCCCAAAGAAATCCATGCAGCTGGTACATGCACATACATAATTCTTACTGAATGACTTTGTTTATAATCTTCTGGAGATAATAATAAAGCTTCAATAAGACCAACTGAAAGAACAACAACAAATAAAAAAAATACGTATTTTGGAGCTCTCGATGTAATTGCAAATATCTTGTTTGGTTCTGGAATTTTAATCATACCTTAAATAAACTTTTAGTACGAAAGGATTATCTGATCAAGAATGTAGAGGGAGATAATGATGAGGGTTTTTTTCACACTCTTGATCAGATATCTCATATATCTACTTAACATCTGTGACTAAGATTTGAACCAAATGTGGTGAAATAATGTATTTTTAATTAGACGGCTTAAAATAACTAGAGCCCTTTTTACCCGAAAAAATCTCCTCAATAAGAGGGTGTTTTATAGGCTCGCCTGAGTCATCAGTTAAAAGATTTTGCTCTGATACATATGCCTCGTAAGTAATTTCATCATTCTCAGCTAACAAATGATAAAATGGTTGATCCTTCCTAGGTCTGACGTTCTTTGGAATTGATTGGTACCACTCTTCAGAATTATTAAACTCAAAATCAACATCATAAATCACACCTCTAAATTCAAAGTGCTTATGCTTTACAATATCGCCAATTGAAAATTTTGCTTTCTGTATTCCCATACATTTAATATGGAGATTTAAAATTAAAAATCAATAATAAAAAATATAAAGTTTTAATCATTACACTTATTATGTTAATATCTTTTTAGTGAATAAATCTTTTCTTAAATTTCTCACAGATTTTGGGCCTCTAGTAATATTTTTTTTCTTCTATTATAATAACGATAAAAGTTTATCAGTTGCAATTCCTCCTTTAATAATTGCGACAATTATCTCATTAATAATTGTTTGGATTATCGAAAAGAAAGTTCCTCCTATGCCGCTTCTAAGTGGTATTTTGATAACTTTTTTTGGAGGACTAACAATATACTTTAACGATCCAATATTTATTTACATAAAACCAACAATAATAAATATCCTATTTGCGCTTACATTATATTTCGGGAAATTTTTTATAAAAGAACCGATTCTAAAAAAAATTTTAAGTAATTCAATCTCACTCAATGATATTGGTTGGGAAATTTTAAATAAAAGATGGATGTTTTTTTTCTTTGGTTTGGCGATACTAAATGAAATTATATGGAGAACGCAGTCAGAAGAATTTTGGGTAAACTTTAAAGTTTGGGGGATGCTACCGATTACAATCATTTTCACAGGTTTTCAGGTCGGACTAATAAATAAATACAAAATAAATGAATAATAATTTAAGACTAGTAATTAATAATACTAACAAAAAAATTGAAGAGAAATATTTTTTTGAAAAAGAGGAACTAAAAATTATTTTAGATTTATACGCTAAAATGGTTTCAGAGGGATCTTGGAAAGATTATGGATTAAATATTTCAAGTAAACAAGTAAGTTTTAGTGTATTTAAAAATGCTACTGAAAACGCACTTTATAAGATTTGTAAAAATTTTAAACCGAAAAATAAAAACTTGAAATATCTGATTATTGACACAAACGGAAAAATATTAAAAAACTCATTCGAACTTACGAATTTGTTAAAAAAAATAAATTGGAAAAATTTTAAAAACTGATTATCTTCTTTGACCAAAAAGTCTTAAAAGCATAATAAATAAGTTTATAAAGTCTAAGTATAACGTTAAAGCACCCATTACAGCTTTTTTGCCAATCAGCTCACCTGTATCACTCGCAACATACATATTTTTTATTTTTTGGGTATCATATGCAGTTAGTCCTACAAATATTAAAACACCTATTATTGAGATTACAAAATACATCATTGAAGATTTTAAAAAAATATTGACAAGAGAAGCAATTATTATCCCTATCAATCCCATCATTAAAAAAGACCCCAATTTTGTTAAGTCTCTTTTAGTTGTATATCCGTAAATACTCATAGCTCCAAAAGTTGCTGATGAAATAAAAAATACTCTTGTTACACTTAAGCCAGTGTAAATTAGTAAAATTGATGACAATGATAATCCCATAAGAGCAGCAAATACCCAGAATGTAGTTTGTGCTTTAGAAGCGCTCATTTTGTTTATTCCAAAACTCATGTAAAATACAATCCCTAAAGGTGCAAGCATTACAACCCATTTTAAACCAGACAAATAGATTGCGTTTCCAAATTGAGTCAATGCAACAATTGAACCACTAGGATCTGTTACTACTGAAAATTTAAACGATAACAATGCTATTATGCCGGTTAATAATACCCCGGTTGCCATATAATTATATACCTTCAACATATAAGCTCTTAAACCTTCATCAGTTATCACTGTAGATTTTTGAGCAATTTTTTCTCTATTTAATATGCCGTGTTTATCTATTTTCATAAGGAGTTATATATAGTCTTTTACTATTAATTCAAGATACCATAAAATGTTTAACTTCTATGAATTTCAAAAAACTAGGAAATACTGACATTGATGTAAGCACAATTTGTCTCGGAACTATGACCTGGGGTGAACAAAACACACAAGCTGAAGGTTTTGAGCAAATGAATTACGCTTTAGATCAAGGGGTAAATTTTTGGGATACAGCTGAACTATACTCAATACCTCCTAAGAAAGAGACTTATGGTAAAACAGAACAAATAATAGGTAATTGGTTTGAAAAAAATAAGAAAAGAAAAGAGGTTATTATTGCAACTAAAATAGCTGGGCCTGGATTAGATTGGATAAGAGGAGGAGGAAATCAATATAATAAAAAAAATTTGAACGAAGCAGTTAATCAAAGTTTAAAGAGATTAAAAACTGATTATATCGACCTTTACCAACTTCACTGGCCAGAAAGAGAAAGTAATTTTTTTGGAAAATTGAGTTATAATCATAAAGATGAGAATGAATGGAATAATTTTGAGGAAATTCTTAATCAACTAAACAAAATTATTCAAAGTGGAAAAATAAGACACATTGGATTATCTAATGAAACAGCTTGGGGTTTATCAAAATTTTTAGAAATTTCAAAATTAAAAAAACTTCCTAAAATAATGTCTGTTCAAAATCCTTATAGCCTTGTTAATCGATCGTATGAAATTGGTTTAGCAGAAATTTCCATAAGGGAACAGAGTGGTTTATTAGCCTACTCACCATTAGCTTTTGGTTATTTATCTGGAAAATACAAAGATGGAAATTTACCAGAACATTCTAGAATGAAACTTTTTGGTGATAAATTTCAAAGATATAAAACAAAAAATGGGCAAATCGCGATTGATCTATATCATGAAATTGCTCTGAAGCATGGTCTTGATTTTGCTCAAATGAGTGTAAAATTTTGTGAGATGCAACATTTCATGACAAGTGTAATAATTGGAGCAACAACAATGGATCAGTTGAAATCAAATATAGAAAGTGTAAATATAAAATTAAATGATGAAATTATCGATGATATTAATGAAGTTCAAAAAATTTATCCAAACCCATGCCCTTAATTAAAAAAAATCTAATTCTATTTTTTCTTCTAATTCTTTTTTGTTTTTCTTCTTCTCAAGCTCAAGAGCTTAAAGAAATTGGAAAATATAAAGATTGGAAAACAATGGTTTTAGTTGAGCCATCTGGCACTGTTTGTTTTGCACAGTCCTCTCCAGTTTTGCAGGCTCCAAAATCAAATAAAAGAGACGCAAGATTATTTGTAACTTTTAGACCAAGTGAAAAAATTACAGACGAAATTAGCGCAAGTCCAGGATACGAATTTAACAAAAACAATTCAGTAACTGCAATTTCAGGTAAGAACAAAATTAAGTTTGACATTGTTCAACAAGGGTTTGCTTGGATAGCTGATAATAAAATTGAAAAGAAAATGGTAAAGGTTATGAAAAAAGGATCCAGAATTATGATAAAGGGATATAATCAAAAAGGATCACAAACTATTGATCACTATTCACTTCTTGGTTTTACCAAAGCTTACAATGCAGCTAAAACTGCTTGTAGCTAATAAATGAAATCAGAGAAAAAAATTGTTTTAGCATATTCAGGAGGTCTCGACACATCTATAATTTTAAAATGGCTTCAAGAAAACTATAACGCAGAAATTATATGTTACACAGCTGATGTAGGGCAAATTATTGATAGAAGAAAAATTCTTATAAATGCGAAAAAATTTGGTGTTAAAAAAATTGTAATTAGTGATTTAAAAAATACTTTTGTAAAAGATTACGTTTATCCAATGATAAGAGGTCATGCAATTTATGAAGGGTTATACTTATTGGGAACTTCTATTGCAAGACCATTAATTGCAAAAGATCAAATTAGAGT
>CEUJ01132695.1_pt1 | contig 14374 bp, 8 predicted proteins | sample 361531 | NCBI WGS metagenome assembly CEUJ01 (sample SAMEA2622842, study PRJEB7988) | marine metagenome | biome: marine biome (ENVO:00000447); feature: marine epipelagic mixed layer (ENVO:xxxxxxxxx); material: "saline water (ENVO:00002010), including plankton (ENVO:xxxxxxxx)" | depth 140 m | reverse complement strand
TTTTTAAAACAGATATGAAACATTCAAAAGAATTTCACTTTTTCGAATTTCCTCAACCACATCTGAGGGTACGTATGAATCATTTGAGACTTTTTTCTGAAACGAATGAATAAACGCAAAATCCAATATGACCCTTCTTTGGAATGGTATTCCTAGCCCGAATGAGGAGATTTGTTTCTCAGCAGTGCCGCTCCTTTGAGGAGATGGAATAAAGGCCATTCCAGCTCTAGCAGTTAAACCAAACGTTTCAGAAAAGGGTATCAATCCTTCTACGCCAACACGCATCTGTGATATCATTCTATATTCTTGATCAATAAAATCATTTTCAACGCTCATAGTTTTATACTCCTCCGACAGAGCTGAAAAATCTATTAGGTTGAATTGCATTTTTGACCAGTCTTGAATTCGGTAGCCTATGGAAAAAGACAGATTTACATCTGTGACGAAAGCTACGCCTATATCAATCGTGGCAGGCATTTGAACTTTGTAATCGTAATAACCAAATTCTAACGTATCGCTGTAGTCAGCATTGTCAAATATTAAACGTTCCTGAGTGCCGTGATGCTCAACAACATTGACAACATATGGTGTAGCAATGCTCAATCCGAATTGAAATGGTGAATAAATATATTTAACTCCACCTCTGAGCTTCCATGCTTCTGTTTCAGTCTTAAGCGATTGAAATACCTCATAGCTAAGAAAATCAGCAGGGAACTGCTGGTAATTGTCAGCGATATCTTTTTGAAGAAATTCAAAATCGTAATTTTCAACTCCGCTCATTTTTGAAATCGAGATTCCGCCAGCAAGATTTGGTGATAGAGCAATTCCAAATGATAGAGTTAAATTATCTCTTGCCCCATTGCTCATAATTTTTTCAAAGCGTTCTACATTTTGATTAAATCTATAATAAAGTAATTGACCATCTGTATTGATAGGAAACTCCATGTCATTGTTATATTTACTATAGCCAGCAAATGACATCAGATTGTCATAATGATGGATTCTATTGTACCCAATTCCAAAAACGAGACTACCTCGAACGGTAGCTACGGGATACAATACGCCAACGCCATTTATCCTAGAGATAGTAAAAGGATTAGCATAAGAATTACCCAAAAATAAAGTATTGTTTTTGTAGAACAAATTGTAGGACTCAGCATACACTTGACCATTGTTTACATCAGCAAGACCTGCAGGGTTCCAATACATCCCTGAAGACCCATCACCTAAAGCGGTAAACGCTCCCCCCATTGATAAAGAACGTGCTCCATACCCAATTTCCTGATCAACGATATGAAATGCTTCAGAAGCAGATTGAGATTTTATAAAATAGAGGGAAAGGGTGAAAAAAACGAAAATGGGTTTCATTTTTTCAGCTAAGAAAGTGTTATCTTCTTCGAGTCGCTCGTCTACCGCCAGTAGATTTTGAAGAAGACGATCGAGTGCCCGATGAGCTTGAAGAGCTTGAAGCTGAATATGAACCTGAAGATCTTGAAGTTGATACTGATGTATTGGTATAAGAAGAGGAGCTTGAGCCACTATCATTATTAGAACTAGAAGAGCGTGTGGTCGTTAAAATTGTTGCGCTTCCTTGAGACCGGTCTCTTCTAAACCTTCTCTTTTCTCTTTCACCCATTGGGATAATAGATCCATAGCCCACAGGATCAGCGGTATAAAGGTAAGGTGAATATCCATAACTATTGTATCCATTATATCCTAACCCATACCCATACATTCCAGTATAATATGGATCATAGTATTGATTGTAACCATAAAAATTATTACCATAATACCCTGAGTAAGGTGAATGAAATCTGCGCTGCATTGATGAATAAGAAAGGGGGGTCGCCGCTCTGCCATCCTGAGCGTAAGCCTCAGCTTTCAAGCTAGGGATAGCTCGGCTATAGGTGTCATAAAACTGCTCTTCATCCTCTGATTCGATTTCAGGATCAGGATAAAACATAGCCAACTGAGTGTAACAACCTTGAAGAGCTAGACACGCCAAAACGCTAAAGCATAATGTTGCAGATTTTATCATAACAATTAAACTTACAGCTATGTCTGTTGATTTACAAAGTAAATGCTATTTTTTTTCTCCAGCCAGATCCAGTAAAAATGCATATTCAAGGGCGTATTCCCTGTATCTACGAAACCTACCTGACTTACCACTATGCCCAGCATCCATGTTCATATTTAAGTACAGCTTATTGGATCCTTTCCAGTGATCTCTTAGCTTAGCTACATACTTTAAAGGCTCCCAATACTGCACTTGAGAATCAAAGAAGCCAGATGTGACAAGCAAATTTGGGTACTCTTCATCCTTTATTTGATCGTATGGTGAATAGGAAAGCATATAGTCATAATATTTTTTTATTCTCGGGTCACCCCATTCTTTCCATTCGCCTGAAGTAAGTGGGATTGTAGGATCGGCCATAGTGGTAACCGCGTCAACAAATGGCACTGCTGCGATCGCACCTTTCCATAATGATGGCTCCATATTTACAACCGCACCGATCAGCAACCCTCCAGCGCTTCCACCTTCAGCAAACAATTTGTTTCTGTTCGTCACTTTTTGATCAATTAAGTATTTGCCGGCATCAATAAAGTCATAAAATGTATTTTTTTTGTTTAACATCTTTCCATCATCATATGATTGTCTTCCATAAACTTGCCCGCCGCGAACATGTGCTATAGCATAGATAAAACCCCTATCAAGCAGACTCAGTCTTGATGAGCTGAAGAATGGATCGCGCGTTGACCCATAAGCTCCATAGCCATACAAAAGAAGGTTTTGAGCTTCTTCTTTTTTCATATCTTTACGATATACAATTGAAATTGGAATAGTTTTTCCGTCTCGCGCGTTTGCATACATTCTTTTTGAAGTATACTTTTCGGAATCATATCCACCCACGACTTCGTTCTGTTTTAAAAGTGTACGCTCTTTGGTTTTCATGTTATAGTCAAAGGTAGAAATCGGCGTTACTAAAGATGAAAAGGAAAAACGTAATACGTTTGTATCAAACTCTTCATTAGTAGAAATCCACGATGTGTATGCCTCTTCATCAAAGTTTAGATATTCATCTTTTTGTGTTCGTTGTTCAATTATTCTGATCTGGCGTAATCCATCTTTACGTTCGTTAATTACGAGATAGTTTTTAAATATTTCTAGACTTAATAGATGTACCTTTTCACGATGCGGCAATACCTCTTCCCAGTTTGCAATATCTGTTTTTGAATCTGGAGTTTGCATCAAGCGATTGTTCTTAGCTTTCCAGTTTGTAATGATATAAAATTTATCTTCAAAATGATCAATGCTATATTCGTGGTCAAAGTCTCTAGGTGTGAATCGTTTAAAATCACCATTGGGGTAATTAGCATTTAGAATTTGAAAATCATTCATTAAAGTACTTGAATGATAAATGATAATAAATTTCCCTGATTTGGATCTATAGACACCATTGTAGAATGTATCATCTTTTTCATGGTACATTAATTTGTCAGAATCAATTGACCCTACTTTATGCCGCCAAATTTTTTCCCCAAGAAGCGTGACTTCATTTTTGCTTGTGTAAAACACGGTTTGGTTATCGTTCGCCCACGCCGCACTACCCGTAGTATTTTTAATAGTTGTTGGTAAGGTTTTACCAGTTTTGAGATTTTTAAAATGAATTTCATATACGCGCCTACTTACAGTGTCAACCCCATAGGCAAGCCATTTATTATCAGGACTGATGGACAAACCGCCAATCGCAAAATATTCGTGCCCTTTAGCGAGAATATTTTCATCGAGAATTATCTCCTCCTCAGCCTTTAAAGATCCTTTTTTTCTGCAATAGATTGGGTACTCTTGATCTTCCTCAAAACGTGAATAGTAATAGTAACCGTTCTTTAGATATGGGACCGACTCATCATCTTTCTTTATTCGAGAAACCATCTCATCGAAAATTGTGTTCTGCAGTTTTTTGGTGTGCGATAGTCTAGACTGGGTATACTTATTCTCATCAGCGATATAGTCAATAACATCTTGCGTCTGCGCATCTTTTTCTTTCGCATTTTTTTGATCATCGGTTAAACGCATCCAATAATAATTATCAAGGCGAGTATCGCCATGCATAGTTAGCTTATGCGGTATTTTCAATGCCGTGGGTGGTTTATCAATTTTTGTCATACATCCAAATATAATAGTTAAAATAATGCTCAGTTTAATTTTCACTTAAAATCCTTGATGCTGAGTTGATATTCTCGCTTGCTCTATCAAGGGCTTTGGAAACCTCTTTAATATATACACGAACTTCATTCCATTTTCTTTCTTCAAGCCCTTCACGGATACCGGGAAGTGTTTTAACGCCATATCCCGTATAATAACCGGGAGCATACATCATATTCTTGAACCAATCTCGTCGTGGCAATCCTTTGCTATATATAAATGCTTGGTCTACACTTCTAAGCAAAGCATTGATCTCAGATTTTCTCTCAGTTGTCAGAGACCCTTTTTGGAATTTTAGCAATGCCTCTTCATATTTCCACGCGCTCGTAGATAATCTAACTAGAGCGGCATCTAATGGTTTGAAATCAAACTCAGGAACCTGACGCAATCTTTTTGGGGGTAGATACGTTTTTTTAGGATTGCTTGAAATTGCGAAGTCATTATTATCTAACAGATCATTTAGCGACTTTGTACTCTTTCTGATATCTTCAGAAAGTTTTTTATTTTGTTCGACGAACTTTCCAATATTGTCTACCATATTCACAAAGCGAAATGGTAAGATATCTGCCTCAGATAAACGCAGAACCAACCTTCCGTTTACTTTAGAGAGAGTGGTTCCGTAAATGAATTTTCCATCGCTAAATCTCTTATAATGCTCATAGGTGTCGTACAAAGAGTGGTATGCACCTCCACCGCTTTCACCTCCAAAGGCCATGTTCAAAGCTGGGACCCCAGCGTGATGGAGGAATGCTGTGTAATCTGAACCTGCTCCCATTGCATACATTCTAAGGTCTTGACGTTCAGACTCCCTACCTTCTCCAAATTTTCCAGAGTTGTGTTCACGGACTCTCATACGTGATCTGAGCCTATTATCAAGAGATACATCATGGACTGGGTCATCGACATCTCGAATGACTTCATTGACAAACTTCTCCAATGAATGCGAGCCGCCCATGCTCAAGTAGCCAACTCCAGTTCCATCTGTATTAATATAGACGACCATTTTTTCTCTAATGTCGTTCAAATTATACTCTACCCACTCTGTTGAACCAAGTAGCCCAGGTTCCTCAGCGTCCCAACCTGCATAAATTAATGTTCTTTTTGGTCTCCATCCTGTTTTAGTTAGCTCACCAATTGCACGGGCTTCCTCCATTAATGAAACCATGCCGCTAATTGGGTCTGATGCGCCATGCCCCCAACCATCATGATGGTTACCACGCATGATCCATTCATCAGGATATACCGAACCTTTCATTCTACCAACTGGGTTATAGGCGGTACGTAAGCTCCAATCAAATTCGAGGTGCAGATTGACCTTTGCTGGCCCAGGGCCAATATGATAAGTAATAGGAAGTCCACCTTTCCAGCTATCTGGCACAACTGGACCTTTTATTGCTTTTAACAAGGGCAATGCATCAGCGTACGAAATAGGCATAACGGGAATTTTCATAATCGTCGACGCTTCATTGATTGAAAGACGTTCTGCGTCCTTAGTAGCGGCATAGCCAGGGGTCAAAGCGTCGCCAGGACGCGCTGGCATATCAAGAACAGATCCTCTTTGTATGCCAAATTCATTTCGATAAGGGCCAACTGGATATACATCACCAACAACATAGCCATCATCCTTAGGGTCGGAATACATAATGCATCCAATTGCTCCTTGCTCATGCGCAATTTTTGGCTTTATTCCCCTAAAGGAACGACCATACTTAGCAATAACTATCTTACCTTTTACGTCAATCCCCATACGTTTTAATTCTTCGTAATCCTCATTCAACCCATAATTAACAAAAACCAGCTCACCCGTTACATTTCCATCAGCTGAAAACGCGTTGTAACCAGGAAGAACGTCCTTAGTCATTTCAGATGAGCGATCTCCTTCAACCGCAGGTTCAAACAATTTTAGCTCAAGCTTCTCAGGAGCAACCATTGAAAGCTTTCTTATTTTTGGGAAAGGAACCAAAACCTCAAAAGTTTCTACTCTTGATTCAAAGCCCCATTCTTTAAACTTGTTTGCAGCATATTCTGCATTTTGCTTACTCCATGGAGAGCCTACATGGTGCGGCTTTGAGGACATGTGCTTCATCCAAGTATCTAAATTTTCAGGATTTAGAGTTTTGTCAAATTCTGACTCGAGCTCGCTTTGAGATAAACGATCTAACGCAACGTCAAACGTAGATACCGTCTCAAAATTTTCGGAATCACTTTTGCTATCTGATTGCTGTGTGCATCCAACTATGATAAAAGTCAAAAGTATATATAGTTTATTCATTGAGTTGCCTCTTTCAATTTTGGTTTAACTCGACTGGAATACCTTGATCTGGAAACCACACGATCGGGATCTTTGCGTAATTTTTTCTGCTCTTCAATGGGAAGGCTTGCAAAGTCTTTACATTCATTAGAGCAGCACCCATCGTAAAGCTTGAAACAGCGATCGCACTGGATAAACAGTATATGACATGCATCATTGCCACAATCAATATGACTGTCAGCCGGTCTTTCACATTGGTGACATACTCCAATTACATCATTAGTAATTGGCTCACCCATTCTGTCATCAAAGACAAAGTTTTTACCTAGAAATTTTGATTCGATACCTTTAGTTTTGATATCATGTGCGTATTGGATAACGCCACCACTAAGCTGACTTACTTTATTGAATCCCTGTTTAATTAGGTACGCGCTTGCTTTTTCGCAGCGCACGCCGCCCGTACAGTAAAGCATAATCTCATCATCTTCATGACCGCTTAACATCTCTTTTACAACGGGAAGGAGATCTCGAGATGTATCCACATCGGGAGTTAACGCATTTTCAAACCTACCAACTTCACTTTCGTAATAATTTCTCATATCAACCGTGATTGCCTTGCCTTGTTCAATTTTCTCGTTGAACAACTCAGCGCTTAAATGATTTCCAACGGTCTTCATATCATATTCGTCAGAACTTAAACCGTAGGCTACAATTTCTTTTTTTACTTTGATGGTTAGTTTATAAAAAGATTTACCATCTTTCACAGCACGCTTGATCGGAACATCTTTCAATTGACTATGGCTTTCGATCGAGCTAAGGAACTGATTCCAATTGAAATCAGGGCAGCTGATTTGAGCATTAATACCTTCTTTGGCTACATACACTCTTCCCAAAATTTTCAACCTATTCCACTCTCTATAGAGAGCGTCTCTGAAGTGGATAGGCTCTTCAATATCCATATAGCGATAGAATGAGCATGTGATTCTATCAAATATTTCAGCATCGAGCTCTTGTTTAAGCTGATCTCTGCTTTTTTTATTATATAGTATATCTTTATTCATTTTAGAGAAATTCAATTCCGTTATAACCTGGCAACTTTTCGACAAGTGATTTACCCATTAAAATGCTCGGAGTATAATAGCCTTTTTTATTGTGATCTTGCAAAAGATATTCGGCGACCACCACGGTACCAACTGCCGTAACATCGTATCCGTCCGCAGTGGTAAGCTGGGCCTGGACCTTGTTGCCGCTGGGGTTAATTACTTCACCCCAAAAATAAGACTTACCATTCCTTCTTAGCTCATCGGTGGGCTGTTTCCATTTACGCTCTATTCTATTTTGGAGCATTTTAATAATCCACCTCCTATTAAAAAGTGGAAGTAAACTGCGAATTCGTTTGATTCTTTTTACAGATTTTCTTGGACGCGAAAAATAAAATTCTATGTTTGGAATTCCCGTGCTATGATAAGCTGTGAACACATCACCCCAAGGTATAGTCATAGCATTGCGTTTACCAATTTCAAAATTTATCAAACGTTCTTTGTATGCAAGCGGTACCTGAATAATTTTTCCATTTTTTCGAACCTTACCACCCCTGAACATTCCCTCCACTGATGTTTTTGCAGTTCCCTTGCTCGCGCGTGAACCCTCAACGTGCCATGCCATGGTTAAGTGCGTTGCATCGGGACAGCGATCTTTAAGATATACCGCGAGACAGTCGGTAGGTATAACATCTGAGCCAACTCCTGGACATAGGACAACTCCAGCTGATAGAGCTTGATTGTCACATTGATTTGCATAATCATAGACAGCGATTTCCCCAGTGATGTCAATATAATGAACGCTAGATTTAATGCAAGCTTGAATCATTGTTTCAGCGGTTTTTGAGAACGGACCTGCGCAGTTTGCTACTACTGAAAATCCGTGAATTTTTTCAGCAACTTTATCCACATTATCTAAATTAAAAATTTGAAAATCAAGTTCAAATTCTTGGGCGACATCTTGAATCGCTTTTGATCTACCAGCTAAAACAGGCTTTAGCCCTCGCCTAACAGCCTCCTTTACAGCGAGCTTGCCGGAGAACCCGTTGGCGCCATATATCATCCATTTTCTTTCATTCATGATGAATGAGTATAGATGGATACAAAATTAAATAAAAGGGAAAGCTACAGAAAAAAATCTAGTCGATTTCGTAGTTTTCATTGTCACGGTCCATTCCGCCCTGCCTACGTTGCCTACTAAATCTGCTTTTGTCTTCCATTTTTCCAAATCGATATTCAAGCGTCAATCGTACTGTCCTTGATGAAAAATTTCTTATCGACTCCTGGACCCAAGAATCGTTTTGAAGGCTAAATCCAAAACCGGACATTGCAAATGGATCAGAAACATTTAACGTTAGATTCAGTCTTTCATCCATAAGCTTCTGCTTTACAGATACGCTTGACCATGTCATTGCATTGAAAGTTCCGATTGGAATCGATTTCTTAGGCTGATGAAACATGAAAAATGATAGCTCAGTCTGCGGAAGAACATTGTATGTAGATGTAACTCTAAAATTATTTGTTCTCGATGTTTTATCATAAACATCACCGTAAAGGTCAGTGTTGACATCATCCCAGTAGGTATTACCACCAAAAATTAATCGCATTTTCTTACCTAAAGAGCCAACGATATTATACTCGAACCCTTTGGTTTGCTTTGATCCAATGTTCTCGTAGGTCGCGAGTGATGTTCCATCTTGATTCACCTCTTTGTGTCGAGTGATTTCATCCGTGGTGTTGCGATAATAGGTGCCGAAACTCAAAGAAAGGCCGCGTGAAAAACGCGAAAAGTTAATTTCGTATGAATCGGTGTACTCTGGGTCTAAAAATGGGTTTCCTGAGCGATAATTTCTTTCATCTTGTCTTGAGATAAAGGGATTGAGCTGTCTACCTTTTGGTCTTCGAACGCGCCTAGAATAGCTTGCTTGCAATTGAATGAATTGAGGCGCCCCAAGCGTGAATGATAAACTTGGATAAAAACTGTTGTAGTCTTTCTTGAAAACCTCTGGATTGCTTTTTAGATCTGAAGCCATGTTTACCATTTCATATCGCAACCCTGCATTATACCCAATGAACCAGTATGATCCACCATATTGCAAATAAGCCGCATTTACCGTTTCGTTAAAGTTGAAATCGTTTGAAAACTCGTTATCGTTTACAAACTGGTTTAAACGATAGTCAAATACCTCTGCAGTCTGTTTATCATTGCGATCATTGTTTTTGCTTGAAAAGCCAAGTTCTAGCTTGCTTCCACTTTCAAAAGGTCTTACGTAGTCTACTTGAAAATCAAAACCTGTGTTTGAACCATCTTGTCCGTTGCGCGCCTCATCGGCATCTTCAAAAAAGTCTTCAAAATCTTTCCACTCCGTATTTTTGTACTCATCAGCACCTTGATTGACCCCATCGGAAAGTCTAAGATACGATGTGAGTTTGTGCTTAGGGTCTTTAAATTTTTTATCGTAATTCAGATTAAAGTCGTATCCGCCTCGGTCACCATCAGAATCACTTACTCTTATGTATCTTGATTCACCTGGGCCTTTATCGTACGTGTAATTGTCATTATCGCGATATTTTTTTCCATCGCTCACTGTAAATGAAAGTCCAAGGGATTGAGTAGGGTCAATAAAGTATTCACCGCCAGTTTTAACAAAAAGATTTGGTCCGTTCGACTTTGAATCATAGGACTGATTTAAAATATTTTCAAACTCTTGAAATTCCATTTTTCTATAACTGGTTCCATCAGAATTCCATACTCTATCGTTTAAACCCAAGTTAATGAAAGAATTGAATTTTGTATTTCTAAAGTTTACTTGACCTGAAAAATTGGTACCACCTTGAGTATCTCCTCCTGAATTCACGTTACCATTCAGACCCGCGAACCTATTCTCTTTCAAAACAATGTTGATGATTCCCGCCATGCCTTCAGGGTCATACTTAGCGCCTGGATTGGTCATAACTTCTATGTCTGCAATGTTTGAAGCGGGTACGCTCTGAAGGAGCGATTTAATGTCTCCTCCAGCTATACTCGAAGGTTTACCATCAATCATAAGATTAACTTTTGTGTTTCCACGTAGACTAATATTATCATCGGGGTCAACCTCAACCCCCGGAACCTGGCGCAATGCATCAATAGCTGATCCTCCTGTACTTAGAGAGTTTTTTTCAACATTAAAGACGCGTTTTTCAGCAGTTTGAATAAATAATGGGCGTTCACCCTCTACTTCAACACCTTCCATTTGGAGCGTGGTTTGGCTCATTGAGATTTTATCAAGGTTGTATTCGGTTTGATTTTTTCCAAAAGGGAGAAAATTATAAGGTCCTAGTTCCTTTTTTTCATAGCCAATGTATTGAACAACAATCTTGTGTCTTCCAAGGGCAATTTCCTTTACATGAAATGCTCCTTCATCATCTGTGATTCCTCCAGTCAAAATTGTATTGCTTCGACTGTTTACAATTGAAATTGATGCATAGGGAATTGGAACTCCAGAAACAGAATCAACAACGGTACCATATACCTCCCCAATCTTTGGTGCTTTTGCTGGATCCATCTGAGCGCTACCTCCAAATCTTCCTCCTCCTCTCTGGGCAGAGACGATAGAAAGTGAAAGCAAAAATGTAAAGAAAAATAATTTTTTCATGGAGAATCAACCTCTTTCTAGAATTAGACTAATTAAAATTTATAAAGTTAAAAAGCGCGGAAATCTACACACATGCTTTAAAGATTAATAATAATTATTCATTTTAAATTTTTTCTCCATTGACTGTAAGCACCAAATTTCTTTCTGAAGCACGGTTTCTGTGTTCACAAAGGTAGATATCCTGCCAGGTGCCAAGATTCATTCTTCCATTTTTGATTGGAATCAAGATAGATGAACCTAAAAGAGCTGATTTAATGTGCGCCGGCATATCGTCTGGCCCTTCAGCATTGTGTATGAAGTCTGAAGAATTTTCAGGAACAAGTTTATTGAAGTGCGTCTCAAAATCGACCCGAACAGAAGGGTCTGCTCCCTCATTGATCGCAATAGAAGCAGATGTATGTTTAATAAAAATATGGAGTGTTCCAACCTTCAGCTGATTGAATGCTTTAAGCGCATCTTCAATTTGCGCTGTAATGATGTGAAAGCCGCGCGGAAAAGGCGGCAATTGGATCTCAACCTGGTGCCATGAGGTCATTATTTTACTAAAACCATTTTTTTGGTTTCTATTAGATCGCCTAGTTTTGCTTTATAAAAGTAAACTCCCGGTGCAACTTTATTTCCAACAGCATTTTTACCATTCCAAACAATTTTTTTATAACCATAGTGCTGCTCTTCATTAACCAGCTCAATGATTTCCGAACCCATCACATCATAAATGGAGATAACAACGCCACTTGGCTCAGGAAGGTCATAATGAAGTGTCGTAGATGAATTAAAAGGGTTAGGATAATTTTGAAACAATGCAAACCTAGTTGGTTGAAATCCATACATGATAAACAATGAAATTTCAGATCGGAGCTCTGGTAATTTTGCCCACACGTTGTTTCCCGGGCAAGACGTTGTTCCAAAATAATCTCTATGGCCTTTTAGTAGTTTGGGTTCAACTCCATACGTATCAGATATCCATGCGTAAAGTTGAATCAAAGATTGCTCAGAACTGTAGGTCATCTCATCATAGCAAGAAATACTTGTTTCGGGGGGATGATAGCATCCTAGAATACAGACACCAATGTTGCCAGTATTGGCGCCACCAACATGTGCACCTAAAACTGTTTCAGGTCTTCCTTGATATATATTTCCTCCCATATCAACCAGAAAATGATATCCTATATCGCTCCACCCTCTTCCATCCTGATGAAATTCTTGAATTGATTTAACAGCGGCTTTTCCTTCTTCAAGTGTGGTTGCAGCCCAACCGGCTGAATGATGGAGAGTCATTTTATTAAAGTAAGGGTGATTAGAATAATCGTATTTTGGATTTCTAGCTCCCCACTCTGCTCGAGTAATTATCTTTGGCTTATCTACGCCAGACTGCTTCGGCATCATTTTCTGAAATCCTAATTCAGAATCTTTTGGGTCTTTTTCAGCAATAAATAATCCTCCGCCTAGAAATGTTATGGGAGTTTTCGATTCAGCAGAATAGCTAATACCTTTTATATTTTCTTTAGGCTCATTTGTTACTGATGCCAAGAAGCGATCGCTTCCGGGCTCAGCAAATGTTTTTGCTTTTAATTTTTTTGATAATAGACCATTCGAAAAAATGTAATGAATAGTTACTAGCGATGAAGCATCTCCTTCAAAGCGCAAAACTGCACCCTCAATTTGTACTTGATTAGATATACTTTGTGATGATCCGCTTAAGATGAAGAGCGAATTGACTTTAGACAGCCTACCTGAGTTCTCAAATTTTATGGGAGACGCGGTATCTAAAAACTGGGAATTGATCTGAGACAGAAGAAAAATGGCTATTAATAAATTCTTCATAATACGTCAAATTTACTTAAGACTAAGCAAAAGCAACTAGAGACTTTCATGTAAAAAAAAAGGCTCTCAAAATGAGAGCCTTTTTTTATAAAAGTAAAACGAATTACTTCAGGAATGTCATGCGCATAGTCTTTTGCATGTGCGGTGATCTCATAGAGTAGAAATACATTCCACTCGAAACTTGAGCACCATTCTTATCCATTCCATTCCAAGTTAACTGGTAAGTACCAGCTGGTTTTTCTTCATTGTCCATTAAACGTACAACTTCTTGTCCCAGCATATTGTAGATAGTGATAGTAATTTTGTCTCTCATTGGGAGAGTATACTGTATGCTAGTTGTTGGGTTGAATGGGTTTGGATAGTTTTGACTAAGCTTGTAATCCTCAGGTGTGATGATCGTAAGCTCTCTTTCAACGGAAAGCTTAACTGAAGATTCGCTGTATTCCATGATCTGAATATAGGTACCGCCATCATCCACAGCCTGAAACGCGAGAACAACTTCGCCTTTACCATCGCGATCAAAGTCTACACCAGCGACAGGCTTGTTGTTAAATCCGCCTCCTGCTTTAGTATCGTAGGTAACAACATCCCAAGAAGACTCTCCACCAAGAACGCTTGAGTCAGCTCTTAGAGTAATCTTTGCTAGCTCAGAACCAGAATTACCACCTGCAAACAGGGTTGGTACTCCGTATGGGCTCATGTTGAAATAGCCAGCTCCATGGTCTTTTACGGAATTAACCGCTGTTAATCCAAAACGGTGACCTCGGGCAACTAAAGAGACCTCATCTGCGCCAATCTTCATTGCATCGCCATCTTTATCTGCATACACGTAAAGGTTCTGCGTGTAATATCCAGTAACATAAATTTCATCTTTACCATCGCCGTCCATGTCAATAGCGGTAGGATTGAATGAAAAATCATCTTTACCTGCGGTGTTGCCAGGGAACGATGAAGAGCCAAAACGAACATATTCTCCACTATCTGGTGCAGAGTATGTGTCTGCTCCAGTAGCTTCAACAATAAACATATTTCCGCTATTCCATGAGAAGAATGCTATTTCATGCTTGCCATCACCGTCGGAATCTGCAACTGTCATGCTCATTGCACTACCACCACCATGATCATTTCCTCTAACACCATCTTTATTGCGGTCACGTGGAGCAATAACAAATTCTTCAACAGCTTTTGGAAGAACACCGATGTCGCCTTGAACACCTACTACAAAGAAGCGGTCTTCAGAGTAAGTACTATAACCAGCTGTTGGATTTGATCCGCCATTAAAAGCAAAAATGACTTCATCTAAGCCGTCACCATCAACATCTTCAACAACTAGGTTTTCAGTAACACCACCATAGACACTGTCACTAGCAAAAGCGTTAATGTTTACGTGCCAAGGCTCTGAGAAACCATTATC
>CEUJ01017000.1_pt1 | contig 14422 bp, 17 predicted proteins | sample 361531 | NCBI WGS metagenome assembly CEUJ01 (sample SAMEA2622842, study PRJEB7988) | marine metagenome | biome: marine biome (ENVO:00000447); feature: marine epipelagic mixed layer (ENVO:xxxxxxxxx); material: "saline water (ENVO:00002010), including plankton (ENVO:xxxxxxxx)" | depth 140 m | reverse complement strand
GTTTAATTGTGTTTAATTGTGTTTAATTGTGTTTAATTGTGTTTAATCGTGTTTAATCGTGTTTAATCGTGTTTGTTATCATAAATGTTCTAAAATTATTATTATTACGAAACATATATGTTACAACATTATTAGAAATTAATTGTATGCAAAAAACAATTAATCCTATATAAAGAAAATTAATAATATTAAATTTTTTAGGTTTAAAACCACTTGTATTATATCTAATTATACTAATTATTATAATTAAAATTATGCTAAATATAATTTGTGGTTGTGTTAAATTTAATCCATATGTATAATTACTGCACGCAAATAAACAAGTATTCAAATTAGAAGTTATTTCACTATTTTCCATATAAATTATATTAATATTATTTATATTTTATCATTATATTTTATCATTATATATTATCAATAATATTTTGTAAACTTGTAGAAAGTTCAGTATATTGTTTATATTTATTTATTTCATCATCATCATTATCATTATTGATTATTTTTTCTAGATTAATTGTTTTTGAACTTTTATTACTAGATAATAAATTCATCATGCATTTTGCACCTTCTAAATTACAAGATTTTTTTACATCAGTTAATATTTTTTTTACGTCTTTACAGCCCTTATCACCTCCTAATTCATCCCGTGTAGAATTTATTTTTCTATTAATACATTCATCTATACTATCATCTTTTATAGATTTACTAGATGTAAATCCTTCACGAGTATTTAATTGATAATCACCTGTATTATATGCATTAAAATTTTGCATACCGTACATAGTATTAATTATATTGTTTTTTATATTAAAACTATTAATAATAATTATAAGTGCAAAAAATCCTAAAATAGCATAACATATAAATTGTAATTGTGAATTTTTGAATTGCATATATATTTATATCAATATAAATTTTTTTATATTTTCAATACATTTCTTACTAATTTTACGATTTGAATTTTCTAATTTGAGAGAATCTAAACAATTTTCATTTTGCTTTAAATTTAATATTAAATTTTCCATAGATTTAAATTGTTTAGAAATTGTACAACTTGTCTGATTACTAATCCCTGGTATTTGGTTCAACATTATTTCCATAATATTATCACATGTTATATAAGATTTTTTTGCTGTTTTTAAATTTTGTGTGTATGTATTAATTGGTGTTATATTTTCATTATTTGATATATCACTAATAGTATTTGATATATTACTAATTGTATTTGATATATCACTAATAGTATTTGATACGTTATTATAAAAACCTTCTCTCCTTTTTTCTCTTAATAATTTATTTATAAAATTATATATAATCTCTCCTGTCTCAATTTCATTAACTGAATTTAATACAGAAAACCCTTTAAAATAATTTAAAGAAATTATACTGCTATATAATGTAGTTTTAAATTTTAAATTTTTATAATTTATTATATTACCTTCAATTAAATATATTATGTTATGATTATGTATTGGATATTCATTTAATCTGTAAGATTGTTCATTGTAGCGTCCATCTTTTATTGATGCTTCTAAATCCTGTAATGATTTTCTCTCAATAACAATTATATTTTCATTATTATTTTCAATTATATAATCACCTATATCTAATGTCTTTATCTCTATTTCAAATTTTTGTTTTGCACTATTATTAAGCGCTGTAATATATTTAATAATTGATTGTGGTTCTCTATTATCGATTAATAGTTTCATCTATAAGTAAATAATTATTTAATTAATTATTTAAATAATTATTATTAATAATATATTGTAAATTGCTAATAATTAAATTAGCAGAAATGCATGCTTACGCATCTATTACCTACGCCACCCGAATATACTTGATTGGTTTTAGGATTTAATCCGTTCTTATTTAAATACGCTAATGCTTGCGAGCATGTCATTCCCCAAGTTTTAGTAATTGGTGGACAGCAACATTTTTTATCTTTAGCGGATGATGCGCAATGTAAACCATATTTTGGATCATTTAAAATTCTAACAGGAACACCTACTCTTGGTGGTAATCCGGACATACTTCCAAATATACATGTGCTATTTGTAATTTTTCCTACACCTGTTAAAGCTTTAATATTGAATGTCATTTTTATAATATAATATAATATTTTATTTATTTAAAATATTTAATTATTATTAAAATATTTAATATTAAAATATCTAATATTAAAATATCTAATATTAAAATATTTAATATTAAAATATTTAATATAATGTTAATTGTGTTAAATTAACATTATATTTTAACAATTACAATTCTCAGAGTATATATTTTTAGTTACATAGAATGTAACGCCCGCCACTATTATATTATCTATGTTTTTAATAGTATTTTTTACTAAATTAAATAAAATATTCTTTGATGTTTTTAAACTAGAATTAATTGTAGTTGTCTCTAAAATTTCCCCTATTTCTCCTAAACCACTTTTACCTTTTACTGATTTAGTTCTTGTTAATAATTTACCAGCCGCCATTTTATAAATATTATAAAGAAAATATTTAAAAATATTGTACTATATAATATTATAATGATTGATTCAAGTGATGATGAAAATTATAATATTAGTAATAATGAATACATTATTACTAATGACTCTAAAAATAACATAAAAAATGATCAAGATATTATAACTACAAATGATGGACTAATATTTAATCCATATAATAATAAAAATCAAGAAATTACTAAAAGTGATATTATCGGTATACTTAATAAATTTAATATTCATAGTACACCTTTTAATATTAAATTATATCAACGTGCATTTATACATAAATCATATTTAAAACGACCACATCTTGAAAATATTAAAACGGGTGTTGTTATTACAGAACAACCTGACGATTGTATTCCATTAAAAACAAAATCCAATGAACGATTAGAATTTATAGGAGATGGAGTGTTAGAATGTATAACAAAATATTATCTTTATAGAAGATTTCCTAAAGCAGATGAAGGATTTATGACAGAAAAAAAAATTGCACTAGTAAAAAATGAACACATTGGAAAATTAGCATATGAAATGGGGTTATATAAATGGTTTATTATCTCAAAACATGCAGAAGAAAAACAAACTAGAACAAATCTAAAGAAATTAGGATGTCTCTTTGAAGCATTTATTGGTGCATTATTTCTAGATTTTAATAAAATAGATATAAATGATGAAAATGGATGGTTTCAAAATATATTTGTAACCGGACCAGGTTTTCAAATGGCTCAAAAATTTATTGAAAATATTTTTGAAGAATTAGTAGACTGGGATCGTTTAATAAATAATGATGATAACTTTAAAAATAGACTACAAGTAATAATTCAAAAAGAATTTAAAATTACACCCGATTATGTTGAATTGGAAAATAATGAAAATGGGTATGTTATGGGATTATATATTTCTTTAGGTGATAAAATCTATAACATGGATATAAATAAAGCTGTAAAATTTGAAAATCTAGGATCTTTTAGTAAAGTTCACGAAGAATTTGAAAAACGCGATAAACTATTAGTATTTTTAACAAAACAACATCATAAAATTAAGAAAAAAGCAGAGCAATTAGCATGTGACGAAGTTATAAAATTATTAAATAAATAAAATTATTAAATAAATAAAATTATTAAATAAATAAAATTATTTTATATATAAAACCATCTATAACCACCACTACTATATATTTGTTTTAAAGTTCCATCTGATATAGATTTATCAATATCAATATTACATTGAACACTTTTATCTAATACATTTTTATCTGTTTGAGTTTCTGTATTTTTAATTTGTATATTTTTAATTTCTATATTTCTAGTTTCTGTTATTTCAATATATTTTTTATAGAAAATTATTGAAATACCTGCTATGAAACCTAAAGATGATAATGTATTTAATAGAACAAAGTGTTTAATCATATATTTAATAATTATTATTTATATCACAATAATTTATATTACATTAATTTAATTATATTTTAATGTAATAAATTTATATATGGAACAAGAATTAATATCAAAATTAAAACACAAACCTATTCCAAAATCTATAGAAAGTTTTGAAATACTTTTAAAGCAACCAGAGGATACAGAATATAAAGATGTAAAGATTAAAACTGTTATAGTTGATAAAACTAGAGAAGCCGAAATAGATAGAACTGCTTTTTTAAATACTTTAGATCTAGATGTAAAGGCTAAAAATTTAGCAAAAGAAGAATTTAGTCTGTTGGACAAAAAAATAGAAATTCAAGAAGATATAGCAAAAAGTGATAAAAAAACTAAAAAGACTAAAAAAGATCTTGATATTTTTCGCGAAAAAATAGATGATATGCCTATGATATTAAATATAAAATTTACCGGAGTAAAATTTTTAATAACAAAAGAAAACATAGATGTTGATATTGATGCGGTTGCTGATACAACTGAATATAAAAAAAAACGTATAACAGTTAAACCATCCGATAGATCTTTAGAAGGACCAGAAAGTCTACTCCAATTAAAAGATGCTCAAATTTTATTAGATAAAATACCACAATCAAGTGATAAATTAATAATAAAATCTGATAATTACTATCTAAATAATCGTGAAATATTTATTAATTCTATAAATTCACTTTTTGAACCATATAAACAACAACTATTACTAGAAGATGAAGATCCTGAAAATCCTAATCAATCATGTGATAAAAAATCACAGGAATTTAAAGCATTAACTCATCAAAAAATAGTCAGAGATTATATTAATATATATACACCATATCGTGGTCTACTATTATTTCATGGATTAGGTTCCGGTAAAACATGTAGTAGTATTGGAATAGCAGAAGGTTTAAAAAATAATATGCAAGTAATAATTATGACTCCTGCATCTTTACGTGCTAATTATATAGAAGAGTTAAAAAAATGTGGTGATTTAATATATAAAAAGACACAATTTTGGGAATTTTTAAATACTACTGCTAATCCAGAACTAGCATTAACATTATCAAAAATATTAAATATTGATATAGATTTTATTAATAAAGTAGGTGGGGCATGGTTTGTAGATAGTAAACAATCATCGAATTATAATAAATTATCAAGTCAGCAACAGGAAAGTCTTAATTTACAATTAAATAAAATGATAGAAGCAAAATATCAATTTATAAATTATAATGGTATGAGGTTAAAAAATCTAACTGCAATGACTAAAAATTTTACAATAAATCCATTTTCAAATAGAGTTGTTATAGTTGATGAGGCTCATAATTTTATAAGTAGAATTATTAATAAATTAAAGAGACCAAATTCATTGTCTATGAAATTATATGATTATTTAATGGATGCTGAAAATTGTAAAATAGTATTTTTATCTGGAACTCCGATTATTAATTATCCAAATGAAATAAGTATTATGTTTAATATGTTACGAGGTTATATTTATACATATTATTTTAAATTAAAAATATTATCAGGTAAGGTTGATCAAAATATATTACAAAATATGTTTAGAAAATCATTAAAACCTACTGAAGAAGATAAGACTTCGGCATCAGAATATATTGATTATATTGATTATAAACCTAGTTCAAATATTTTATCTATTACAAAAAATCCTTTTAATTTTAAATCACGCTATAATTCTGAAAAATATGATGGCGTATATTATGATAATGAAACGGGTATTAGTCATGATACATTTATTGATATTATTAAAAAAACACTAAGTGATAATAAAATTGAGATTGAAGATAGCAATATTAAAATAGAAAAATATAAAGCATTACCTGATCGCTATGATGATTTTAAAAAATATTTTATAGATACTAATAATAATATAAAAAATATTGAATTATTAAAACATAGAATTATTGGCTTAACTAGTTATTTTCCTGATATAGTTCAATTACTTCCAAAATATAATAAAAGTCAAGATTTTGAAGTTATAAAAATTGAGATGAGTGATTTTCAATTTGGAATTTATGAAGAAGCCAGAGTACAAGAACGCAAACAAGAAGTAAACAATAAAAAACGTAAAAAACAACAAACTGATGATGTATATGCCGACACTACGTCTACTTACAGAATTTTCTCACGCGCATTTTGTAATTTTGTATTTCCACGCCCTGATATTAAACGACCATTCCCAAATGATGATGATTCTATTGAAACGGCTTTTGGTGATGAAAATTTAAAAGCCATTGCTGAATTAGATAAAATAAAAGATGGTCAAGTATATGATGCTGACCAAATAGATGAAAATTTAAAACAAGAAGATGAAATACAAGAAGATGATGATATGAAAGAATTAGATAGTGTATTTTCTCAACCCGGTAATAAAAAATTACTATATGAAAAAAAAATAAAAGAATCTCTCACACTTTTAGAAAAAAACTCTCAAAAATTCTTAACAAGAGAAGCACTTAAAATATATAGTCCAAAATTTTTAAATATTTATGAAAATATAGTGGAACAAGATCACAAAGGTCTTCATTTAATATATTCCCAATTTAGAACTATTGAAGGTATTGGTATTTTAAAACTAGTATTAGAAGCAAATGGTTTTGTAGAATTTCGTGTAAAAAAAAATACAGCAGGTGACTGGATAATTGATATACCCCGTGAAAATTATGGTAAGCCTAAATTTGCTCTATATACAGGTACTGAAACGGTTGAAGAGAGAGAGATAATTAGAAATATTTTTAATAATAATAATGAACTTTTACCTATTACTATTTCTAATGAATTAAAATCAATTGCTTCTACAAATTTATATGGTGAGATAATTAAAGTACTAATGATTACTGCTTCAGGCGCAGAAGGAATTAATTTAAAAAATGTTAGATATGTTCATATTACTGAACCATATTGGCATCCTGTTAGAATTGATCAAGTTATAGGTCGAGCTCGTCGTATTTGCAGTCATGAAAAGTTACCTCGTGAATTACAAACTGTTAAGGTATTTTTATATTTAATGACTTTTAGTAAAAGCCAATTAGAAAGTGATTTATCAATAGAATTAAGATTAAAAGATAAAAGTAAAAAAGATAAAACTACTCCTTTGACTAGTGATGAAGCATTATATGAAATATCTACTATTAAAGAGGATATAAATAAAAATTTATTGAAGACAATAAAAGAATCTGCTATAGATTGTAATATACATATTCGGTCAGGTAGCACCGAAAATTTACAATGTTTCTCTATAGGGGATCCTAATAGTGATAGATTTACATATTTACCTGATATAGATAAAGAAGGAACTGATAAAACTGCTTCTATAAATCAAGAAGAAATTGCCTGGAAAGCATTTCCAGTTAAAATTGAAGGTATAGAATATGCTTTTAGAAAAGATACAGGACAAGTATATGATCTAGATAGTTATAAGAAAAAAAATCCTATATTAGTTGGTCATCTTGAATTAAAAGAGAAAAAATATCGATTTACGAAATTATAGTGAGAGATTATAATATTTTTTATCGCTTATAATTTTGATAAAAAATATTTAATGTTCAGACTGTAATAAATTAATAATTTGATCTTGTTTATTATTAATTTCAGTTAATAATTCAAATACTCGCGTTATTTTAATTGATTGATTCATTTTATTTTCACTTTTATATTCGTGTTTTAAAATACTTTGTAAACTATCAAACTTGACATGTTTTTCGGACTTCAGTTTGTCTGATTTATTAGGCTCATTTTGTAAGTTAGAAACTTTAAATAAGTCTTCTATATTATTTATTTTTTTTAGAGGATGAACATTTTTATTTGATAAATCCAATAGATCTGATTCTATATTTGATTTCTCACCAGAGTTATGCGTGGGAGAAGGAGGCGGTGGCGGTATCAATAATTCTCTATCGCGTTGTAATTTTTCTAACATTTCATTCATATTTTTAGTTCCGAGTGGTGTGTCTTCTTGTAATTTAAATTCAGGTTGATCGGGAATTTTTGGAGTAATTGATTTATCAAAGTCACTTTTAGCACTTTCAAGATTTTTGTCAAATATTAATATTTTTTCATTATCTATAGTCTTAACATTATTTGTTTGTTTGAAAATAGCTATATTATTTTTTACTTGAATTATAACCTGTTTATTTAATTCAAGTAATTGTTGATTTGAAACATTATCAATAATATCACGATTTAATGTAATTATTATATTTTCGAACATTTTTTTTACATTATTACTTTTACTATTATCTATTCCTGTAAATATACCATTATTTAACATCATATCCCACAAAAGTGCTTTATTTTGATTATTATTAAAATTATTTATAGTTTCTGACATATATAATATAATATATGATTTATTTATATTATAAATAAGATTAATATAAATAATTTTTTATTGTTATTAATTATAGTAAATTAATCTATAATTTTTCATTTCATCATCTGTAATTCTATGTTTTTTAAAAAATTCAGGTGTTTTTTTCTCTAATAATAATTCAATTATAAAATATAATACATATATACCGCATTGTCCATCTCCCTTTTGATGAATAAAATTATTATTATCATAATATTTTAAATCAATATTATTATGTTTTGCTTGGGTTTGAACTTTATTAACTAATTTTTTTATCTGGCGAGGAATACTATTTCCATTGCTATCAAAATAAAATATAAAACTATTTTTTACATCAATAAAAAGAGCAATCCAATGTGATCCACTTTTATAATGTGGATCTGTATTAAAAATAATACCTATTTTATTAATATTTTTTTTTATATGTTCATTCAATGAAAATTTACATAATTCTTCCCATACACAGTTATCATATAATAATTTTTTATCAAAATCTATAGGTGAAGGACCTATAAAATTAAAATTTGGATATGCAGTTTCATATTGATTCATTACATTTGCTAAATCTACACTATTAAGCCATGTATTAGGTTTAATTTTCCAAGAGTCTGGTGCTTTTGGTGAAAAGTATTTTAATAAATCTTTATTGTTATATTGTATAAATTTTTGTTTTAACCAACATTTTTCATTATTACATACATTATTGAAATTATTTTTAAAAAAAGTCCATATTTCATAAGGATCATTTGAAGTAAATTTATTATCTGGATGTCTACTATTCCAGTATTTTATTAATTTAAATAATCCGCGATTAGAATAACATGAATGACGATGTAATTTATGTGTTTGTTTATGTCGTTTCAATAGTGGAGAACAATTTAATTTTTTTATTTTTTTCAAAGTATTGCTATGGTGTTTATTTTTCATTGTTGTTAATATATTTTTAGATTTTATTTTAGTTTATTACTCTGATTCTCTAATTTTTATGTCTTTATTTGTTATGGCTTTATTTTTTGTATCTCTATTTTTTGTATCTTTATTTTTTGATTGTTTTACTTTTAATCCTTTATTTTTTAAGTCTTCTGTTTTTAGATTATATTTTGTTATTTGCGGAATAATAATGTTGTTTGAATTTGGTACGTGTATTTTTCCAAGTTTTTGCCAATCATATTTAACAAGTTTCTTTTTTGCTAAAGAATAATCGTAATCTCTATGTTGATTATTACTTATATCATATTGTTCATCTAAATTATTTTCTTCATTGATATATTTATTATTATTCGCGTAGTCATGATTAAAACCTATTTGTTCTTGAATTATATCTTTAATATCTTCATGTTTGAAGTGATTAATTAAATTATACGTATAATTCATTAAAATACTTCTTAAAAAATTATATTTATCTTCTCTATAAATAGAGTTGTAACTTGGATCAGTTTCTACTTTTAAAAACTCTCGTGTAGTATTTAATATACGTTTTTTATAGAAATTAATATCTGAATTACTAATTTTTATATTATTATTTTTTGTTTTTAATTTACTATTTAATGTATTATTAATTAAATATTTTAATGTTATTTTATTAATATATTCTTCGTCATCTATTAATTTATTATCCATATAAAATTATTAAATAAATATAATAATATTATTATAATTATTTATCTTATTATATTATTTTGTTTTTATTCTATATTATTATAAATTTTTTAATTGATGTCTTGTATGATTATTATAAATAGAATTACCTATTTTTTGTGTAGATGGATTTGGACTAAAATATCCTAAATTATATTTTTGAAATAGATATGGATGTGACTGTAAAACATTTTCAGGTCTTATATTTGCATCAACATTATATGTGTATAATTCACTTGTACTGTCGGGAACCCAGTATGATTGTGGACACCGTTGTAATGCAAAAAATTGATTTCTTAAATAAGATTCATTATTTATATTATTTAAAAATCCAGCAGTTGGTGCTCTACTATTACCTGGGTAAAATGTTTTACTAGGTTGATAATCGTTATAATTACCAATTTCAGTTTTACATTGTTCTAATGGTACATTTACAGGACATACTTGATATTTAGTATCAATAGGTCTAAATGATAAACACGGTTCTAAATTTTGTGATGGTATATTTCTACTATAAATGCGTTTATTTATTTCGTCTAAATTATCTATATTATTAATTTGTATATTTTTTGGCTGATTATACATATATATAAGTATATAAAGATTTATTTTAATATATTTTTATATGTGTGGAATTTTTGCATTATTAAATTATAATGAAATTACGCCTAAAATAAAAGAATGTTTTGAGAATGGGGTAAATAGAGGACCTGAAAATAGTTCTCTTGAATTATGTAAAAATACAATTATTGGATTTCATCGATTAGCAATTAATGGATTAAATGAATTATCTAATCAACCATTTAAAATGGATGGGCTAATTTTGATTTGTAACGGTGAAATTTATAATTTCAGAGAACTTGCAAAGACAAATAATATCTCTCTTAAAACCCAAAGTGACTGTGAAATAATTCTACACTTATATAAAATATTTGGAATAGAGTATACTTTAAATATACTAGATGGAGTGTTTGCATTTTTTCTATATGACACAAATATAAATAAATGCTATATTGCTCGCGATCCTTATGGTGTAAGACCTCTTTTCTATTTTAATGAAGAAAATAAAATTGGCTTTGCCAGTGAATTAAAATCGCTCTATGGGTTATGTAATAATAAAAACTTTATTAATAATTTTATTCCAGGTAATTATATGAATATTTCATTTCACAATAATAAAATTTCATCATATTCGTCTAAAATGTATACATATTTTCCATGTTATGAAAATATTTTTAATACAAATTTATATAGTATTATTATTGATTCACTTATTCAGTCTGTTAAAAAGCGCGTGATAGATACAACAGAACGCTCTATAGGTTGTTTACTGTCGGGCGGTCTTGATAGTAGTTTAATTGCTGCTCTAGTTAATCAAGAGTTAAAATTGAGTAAAGATAAATCTAAAACAAAACTACAAACTTTTAGTATTGGTTTAAAAGATTCTGAAGATTTAAAATATTCTAGACTTGTTGCTAAACACTTGGATACAAATCATCATGAAATTATTGTTTCTGAAAAAGATTTCTTTAATGCTATTCCCGAGGTCATTAAATCAATAGAATCTTATGATACTACTACAGTAAGAGCAAGTGTAGGAAATTATTTAGTGGCAAAATATATAAAAGATAAAACTGATTGTAAAGTAATCTTTAATGGTGATGGCGCGGATGAATTAATGGGAGGTTATTTGTATTTTAAAAAAGCAAAAAATTCTTTTATATTTGATTATGAATGCAAACGTCTTCTTCAGGATATCTATATATTTGATGTATTAAGAAGTGATCGTTCTATTTCATCACATGGATTAGAACCAAGAACACCATTTTTGGATAGAAAATGGGTTGAAACATATCTTTCTATATCTAAAGATATTCGTTATACAACTACTATAGACAATTGTGAAAAATATTTGATTCGTTCTGCATTTTCAGATATGATGCCAGAACTATTGCCAAAAGAAATTTTATGGAGAAAAAAAGAAGCATTTAGCGATGGTGTTAGTGGATTAAATAGATCATGGTTTACTATAATTAATGAAAATATACAAAGATTATGTAAAGAAGATACATCTTTACAAGAAATATTAGATAAAAATATAAAAGATTATAAAAAAATTCAGATACAAAACCCACCAACAACTCTTGAACAGAGTTATTATAGATATTTATATAATAAAAATTATAAAGGTACAGATCATCTAATACCATATTATTGGATGCCGCGTTTTGTAGAAGCAAAAGATGCAAGTGCTAGAACATTACAAGTGTATAATGATTAGAGTAAATTATATATATTATAGTTATGTAAAAATGGAAAAAATGTAAATAATCCATCAAAAACAAAAACTAGTAATATAAATGCATAAAGTAGAAATTCTGGTGGTTTTATTTTATAGATAAAAAATAGTATTATACATATAATTGATCCAATAAATGCTAATAAATCTTTTAAATAACCTAGAGTTAAAATCATTATATAAATATTATATATTATTTATATAGTGTAAATAAAAATAGACTTAATAAATTAAGAAATATATTAATAAAATAATTAAGTATATTGTAAGTAGTATAATTGACATAAAATTTTTTGTGAGAATATATGGCCAATATGGTATTATTTGTATAACTAATAATGCATATATTAATATAGCAAATTGTAATATATTAGGTTTAAAATATTTTTTAAAATTTATTAATGGATATAAAAATGGCATATGTAATATTATACTTGTTATTAATATACCTAGTAAATTATATTTTTTATATTTTAAATATGCATCATAATTACCTACAATTAGTATAAAAATCGATACATATGAAATATATTTAATTAAATGTTTAAAAAAATACATAATTACGAATATTAAAGGTACTAGTATTAATGTTATTTCACCATTAAAAATTTTATAATCATAATAGTATAAATTATTGTTTTTAAAAGTTAATTCCATAATATAAAATAATATTTTATTATTTGAAAATAGTATTTGAAAAAATTATATACAATTATTTATATTTAATTTATTATTAATATCATTTACTATTTCTGTTGTACTTGTTATAAATAATGATGGAATAATAGCGTGGATAAATGCTTTTATACTTCCTATAAATAGTTGCGAAGAATAGTAAAATGAAGTTTTTAGATGTTGATAATAACTCATACAAACTCGATTGGGATGTCTAAAATAACTATACATTATTAATAATATATAGTTATTTTTTATATTAAAAATATAAAAAAAATATTTCTACATTAATTTAATTATATATTTAGATCTATTATTTATTTAGATCTATTATTTATTTAGATCGATTTAATTGCACTAATAATATCAATTACTCTTCATCCGATTCTTCAACTACTGGCTTCTTCTTTTTAACTACCTTCTTTTTTGGTTTAACTACTGCATCATCAGCAACGACATGCTTTGTAGGAGAAGGCGCCCTTACCGGTTCTGGCTCTGGTTCTTCCGATACATCTACTGTATTTGTAGTTTCTTCTACTTCATCGTCATCATCATCTTCTTCTTTATCGCTATCAACTACCATTTTACTCCTATCTGATTCAGATAGTGTAATATGACATTTTCCACTAAGAGTTTTCTTAGGCTTTACTAGACACTGCACAAGTTTCCAAGTTACCCCAAACTTACCATTCGCAAACCATACGCCTCCACACTGTAGAATTGTTGCTACATTGCTACCCTTTGAGATTAGTTCTGTTGGAGTATTTTCATCATCAGTAGGATATAGTAGTTTATGAGTCACATCATATACTTCTACATTTTTAAAATTCCCTTCCCAATATGGTAGTTTTACCCTAAGAGTTGGAGCACGAGAATAATCAAAATCACCCGTATCTTTATCTTTTGGATAACGAAGCATTGGCGACCATAGTGCATCCACTACTTCTTTAGACATTTTTGTTTTATTCATCCATTCTTTAGAATTTTCCATAGCCATCTCCTTAACCTTTTCTTCAAATGCCTGCATATTTTTTAGAAATCGTGAAAGTTCTGGAGTATTATATTCTCCATTAGGAAACTGAAGACTCATATCATAAGAAACTCTCCCAGATTTTTCATCACTATATTCATTTACCCCCCAAGTCAACATTAGTGGCGAACTTAGAAATAGACTCTTCTTTGAATTCGCATCTAAAATTCCAACATTTTTACCTCCACTACTATTCTGCTTCGGCTTCATAAACATAATATTCGCATTAACATCAAGATCGACTCCACTAATAATCTCCGTTGACATGATTATATAATTTACTATATAAAAATCTCTCTAAATCAATTTTTTTTAAAATTATATTTTTTTATAATTTTTTTTATTTTATATGGTGTTTATGGTTTGTAAAAAATAATCATAATAATATTTTATTTATTATTTAAAATTTATCAGTATATAAAAGTATTTGATAAATATTTAATTAATAATATAACATAATATATTATCAATTTTATTATTATTTTTT
>CEUJ01036626.1_pt1 | contig 14481 bp, 11 predicted proteins | sample 361531 | NCBI WGS metagenome assembly CEUJ01 (sample SAMEA2622842, study PRJEB7988) | marine metagenome | biome: marine biome (ENVO:00000447); feature: marine epipelagic mixed layer (ENVO:xxxxxxxxx); material: "saline water (ENVO:00002010), including plankton (ENVO:xxxxxxxx)" | depth 140 m | reverse complement strand
CCTCATCTAAGATTTTGCAATACGATTTTCTTTTGAATGACCTTGCAGCGTCTCAAGATGTATCGATAGTCAATACTGCTGTGTTTTCAACATTCAGGTTTTTGTTTGCGTCTAAATTTCTGATATCAACAGGTGCTAGAGTTGAACGTAACGATTATGAAAAGAAAAATCTTATTTCGCCAAGGTTTAACGCAAAGTACAACTTAAAGGATGGAGTTTCAGCTTTAATTTATAATGCGGGCTCGTATTACCAAAATCCGCCTGAAATATATCTTAGCATTGAAGAAAATAGTTCTTTGAAGAGCGTTCGAACATTCCAGCATTCACTCACCTATGAAAGATTACTCACTAGTAGCACCAAGCTTACTTTAGCTTACTATCAAAAAACTTACTCAGACGCACCAATGCTCTCAAGTATATTAGCCCGAACCGAGCCGACCTTTCTTTTGGATCGATTGGCTATGTATTCAGGTGTGGTCTCAAGTGGTAGCTCAACCACTGATGGCGTAGAGCTTTTGATAGAAAAAAAGAGAGCAGAGAATTTTTACGGCCTTATTGGTGCTACTTATTTTAACGCGATGTACGATGATTATGATAATATTTCTCGAAATCGCGATTACAATTACAAATATATTATGAACGTGGTAGGAGGGTATCGACCAGAAGCGGAATGGGAATTCTCTGTTCGGTGGTCCTATTTTGGCGGAAAGCCTTACACTCCAATCGATGAGGTTAAATCCCAAGAGCTTGGGGACGAAGTGCTTTTTCTTGATCAATGGAATGAGCGCCGTACACCTGCCTATCACTCATTGTTTTTACGTTATGAGAATCACAAGAACTTTCAATCAGGCAACTTAATCTTTTTTGTTGAATTTTGGAACGCATATAATCGAGAAAATATTGAAACCTATTATTGGGAAGATCGTGTTCGAAAAGTGAATTATTTTAACTTTATTCCTGTTGGGGGTTTTGAATACGAATTTTAAATTTTAATTCGTTATGGGTGATTCCAACGCTTACATACTTGGCACTGACCAAGAAGAATTAAAAAGACTCGAGCTTCAACACTCTATCTGGTCCTCTGAATCCCATGTGGGGTGGAGAGCAGCTGGTTTTAATAGAGGTGACTCCATTCTCGATTTAGGTTGCGGTCCTGGCTCATGCTCCGTTGAACTTGCAAAAATTGTAGGGCCTGATGGTCGCATTATAAGTATCGATCGTTCCGAATCCTTCATTCGCTATCTAAACGTTCTCAAAACAGAGCAAAAACTCCCAATAGACGCCATTCACGCTGATTTTGATGGCATGGATCTTCAAGCTGAGTCGCTTGATGGTATGTACGCGCGCTGGGCTCTAGCTTGGGTACCAAACCCCAAAGATGTGATTGAAAAAGTATTGAATGCGCTCAAGCCTGGCTCAAAACTAGTAATTCATGAATATTATAATTGGTCAACTCATAGCATTTTTCCAGAATATCCCAATATCAAACAGTGTATTAATTCTGCCCTGAAAAGTTTTAAGGATTCTGATTCTGAAATTGATGTCGGCGCCCACATTCCTCAATATCTAGATGAGCTGGGTGCATCAATTCACAGCACAAGACTAATGGCAAAACTTGCAGAGCCAGGAACGGACATGTGGAAATGGCCTGTTACCTTTTATAAAAGTTACTTTCCTAGATTGGTAGAGTCAGGGTACTTAAAACAAGGAATGGTCGATCAAGCTTTTTTGGAGCTTAAAACAATAGAAGCCTTGCCATATGCCCGACTAGCTTGCCCGACGATGATAGAAATTATAGCGGAAAAACATTAAATAAATAAACGTATGATTTATCCATTAATTTTGATGATTGTTCTATCAATTTTGGTAACGCTTCGACTAATTTTTATAGCCATTCACCTTTTAATAACCCGAAAGGTACATATCAAGCAGTTAAGACTTTTTGATGGTGACATTCCTAAGCATGCACTCGCAGCAAGAGCGCATTTTAAAAATATGTTTGAAATCCCCATTTTGTTTTACGTTTGGTGTATACTTTTGATCGTAAACGAAAGCTATACGCAAATCGATATTTTCATTGCTTGGGGGTTTGCAATATCACGATTGCTTCATTCAATAGTTCGAATTCCCAACAAAGATGTGTACGTTCGTTTTTTCTTTTTTATGATAGGCCTTATGCTTTTGAGTGTAGGGTGGGTGCGCTTTATCCTAACTACTCTATAAAAACTTCACAACACTTAATTATTCGTAATGTCTGTTCGTCCAGTATACATTATTTTTTACTCTGATTCCAGGTCCTTGAGCTAGCATATTGTAAACGATTCCCGTAACCCAAACACTGATAATAATTGGAAGAAAAATATCAATGAAAAGGGAAAGCATTGAATACGTTAAGACAAATACAAATGGAAAGATGATTGCAGAAGTTACCATTGGATAGCTTCGCATTAATGTACGTAATGAATTCATAAATCTCCTTTCATAATTATAAATGTACAAAAAATATGCTATTGGATATAATTTGACAAACTGTCACATATATAAATATTTGAGTAAATTTTTGTCACACAATTATGGTATTATGTCACCAAAAACGTTAAAAACTATATCGCGATACACAATGTCCTTTTTCTATATATCTGTCGGATTAAATCATTTTATTAACCCGGAATGGTTTGTAAAAATAGTTCCTCCTGTGTTTTCTGATATTGACTATGAGTTAGTATACGTGAGCGGAATATGCGAGGTTTTATTTGGGTTCCTGATTTGTGTGCCTAAAGCACGGTACTACGCAGCTTGGGGGCTGATTCTTACCCTGGCAGCTGTTTTTCCAGCCAATATATATCTTGCTCAAACGAATGGGGTTGTAATGGAAACAACCTCTGCAGTTGCCTGGTATAGATTACCATTTCAATCCTTATTTATTGTTCTCGCTTATTGGCACAGAAACTAAATTCAACTAACTTCAAACTCAAATTATGATACTTTCAGGTAAAGAGATTAAAAAACAAGTGGAGATGGGTACGATTAATATCGATCCATTTAGCCAAGATTTGATCAACCCTAACAGCTACAACCTTAGGTTACATTCAGATTTACTGGTATACGATAATAAGATTCTTGATATGAAAGAAAAGAACACAGCATCTCCTCTTAAAATCCCAGATGACGGATTGCTTTTAGAGCCGAACACGCTATACCTAGGCCGTACGATTGAAAGGACAGCAACAGACAAATATGTTCCCATGCTTGAAGGAAGATCCTCTGTTGGAAGGTTGGGTTTGTTCATTCATATTACAGCAGGATTTGGAGACATTGGATTTGACGGATTCTGGACCCTTGAAATTTTCTGCGTTCAGCCAATAAAAATTTACTCAGGGCTTGAAATATGTCAAATTTTCTACCACACCATTGATGGGGACTATGATCTTTACAAGTCAAAAAAATATCAAAGCAATAAGGGTGTTCAGCCAAGCAAGCTTTACAAAGATTTTGAAGAATAGCAACTTAGTTAAGATTTTAATTTTCAGTTTATCGCTTGCCTATTCACAAGTTGATTACAAAACTCAAATCGAACCGATTTTTTACAATAAATGCAGCGGCTGTCACACTTCAGGAGGTTCGAGTGGTGGGCTTGATTTGACTTCATACAATACGCTGATGGCGGGTGGCAATAGTGGTGCAAGCATTGTTGCCGGTGACCATCAAAATAGCCTTCTTTGGAAAAGGATTGATGATGGAAGTATGCCTCCAAGTTCTAACGACGTCTCCCTTTCTAACGTTGAACTTGTAAAGATATGGATAAATGAAGGCGCTCTAGCCACCCCTCAAACATCTCAAAATCAAGCTCCTAGCGACTTTGTTTGGCTCAGCGTAGAAAGCGACACGATTAATATTTCCTCAACAAACCTATCAAATACATTTTCGTTGAGTTGGTCCGAAAGCACCGACTCTGATGGAGACCAGGTCAGTTACATTGTTCAAGCAAAAATAGGTAATCAAACATTTGACGAGATTTATGATACAACTTCACTGTCTGTTGATATTTCTTATCAAGAGTTTTTAGACAACGTTTTTGAAAGCGAACTTTCTCAATCTAAACTTGTCTTCTTCAAAGTTTTAGCTACTGATGGCACCGATACTACCACAGTAAGCGGCAATGACCGTAAAGTACTTGTAGATCGAAGCGATTTATTATCAATTACAAGCAAATCTACCCCCTCATCTTTTAAATTGTATTCAAATTATCCAAATCCATTCAATCCAAATACAAAAATTCCGTTTGACCTCTATGAGAGTTCAAATGTTTCAATTGGTATTTACAATATGCTGGGACAAAAAGTAAAATCCTACTTTTGGTCAGAATTGCACCCGGGACATCACAGTGCACTTTGGAATGGCACAGATTATTACGGGGATTCTGTCCCTGCCGGAGTGTACATGTATCAATTAAAAGCCAACAACATTGTTGAATCTAAAAAAATGATCTTGCTAAAATGACCAAATATGATTTGCTTCTCTTTGGAGCTCTTTTTTGGAATATATATCAATTAGTATTTAAGGGATCCAAGACCGGTCAATCTCAAATTGTTTTAGCAATAGCATTCCTTGCGCATCTTTTTTTTGATGGTATAAGGTGGCAAATCGTTCCAGCCTATATAATGTTGCTCACCTTTTTCTTTTTACAAACAAAAACTAATAGATTTACAACAGTTTCGCTGGTTGCGGGGCTTGTCATATCAGTCGTTCTGCCGCTGCTCGTACCAATTATTTCTTTCCCAGATCCTAAAGGTGATTATGCGGTAGGCTCTACCATTCACCATTGGGTAGATAACAATAGGAATGAATGGTTTACTCCTGAAGATCTAAACGATAAACGCCAGCTAATGCTCCAGGTATGGTATCCAAGCGTTGAAAATGATTCTGAAAAATTACCCTTTTTGGACCATTTAAAAACTCGGGCCAAAACCATTGCCCAAGCAGGTAAATTTCCATCCTTTTTTGCAATGCATCTTGAAAGGATTAAGACTAACAGCGTTTTGAATTCGCCGGTTCTTTCAGAAGGGGCACCATTTCCAATCGTCATCATATCTCATGGTATTACCGGTATGCGCCAGTTGCACACATCACTTGCTGAGAGATTGGCAAGCGAAGGCTACGCTGTTTTTGCCATGGATCATACGTACGATGCGAATATAACTGTATTCTCCGATGGATCCATTGCTGATTATAGATCAAATATTATTGGTCATCCAGATAGTGTTTCAATACGAAAAAAACAAATAGATACGCGCGTCCAAGATATTCAATTTGTTACTCGAGAATTAGAGCGTATTCAGTCTGGAGCTCTCAGGCACCCTTTGAATGGGTATCTTGATTTAAATAAAATCGGTATCGCTGGTCATTCATTTGGCGGTTCAACCGCTACCCTGACAGCATTTAAAGATGATCGCTTTAAAGCCGTTGTTGCGCTTGACAGCTGGATAAATCCTCTTCCAGATGAAGTATTGGATATGGGTATCATTCAACCGTATCTCTATATGGGAAGACCTTCATGGGTAGATTCAGATTACCCTTCAAGCATTTCTCTCTCAGAATTGCTTCACAGGAACAATAGGGGAGCTAGTTATCATATTACGATAAAAGATACTCGACATTTGAATTTTATCGATGCTCCTTTATTCTCACCGATAGGAAAGTATTTGGTTGAAATTGGGGATATCAATCGAAAGCGATCTGTAGCGCTAGTCAATCAACTTACTTTTGAATTCTTTAATAAACATCTTGAGGGCCAGCCGAGTTCGATCTTAGATCGCGTCGAAACCATCCCAGAATTAATATTTTACGAATTGTAGTTAGCCGTGACTAGCTTGAAGTTTCTCTTTTTGGCATTACAACATTCATAGTGGGATAGGGAATGGTAACGCCCTCTGATTTAAACTGCTTATAAATCTCTGTGTTTACAGCATCAACGGTTCTGCCACGCGTTTCAGGCTTGTAAATCCAAAATAGCAGCTCAAGTCGAATACCTGAATCAGCAAATTCACGAAAACGAACCCTTGGATCAGGATCATTTAAAACGTCATCATTTGATATGGCAATACTCTTTAATATATTTTTTACCTTATCAATATCGGAATCATAAGAAACCTGCAAACTAATGCGAACGCGCTCAATATCTTCAACTCCAGAACCTCCGCTTTCGTTGATGATTTTAGCTGCAGCAATCACAGAATTTGGAATGGTTATTTCAATATCATCCCGAGTCATGAAGCGCGTTGAACGTAAACCCATATTTTTCACATAACCCCGCTCTCCAGTTTCAAGCATGATATAATCCCCCTCTTTAAAGGGCGAGTCTGCCATTAGGAATACCCCAGCAAAGAAATTCGAAACAGTATCCTTTGCAGCAAGACCTAAGACTACACCAAGAACACCAGCAGAAGCCAAAATACCATTTATGTTGATATTCCAACTAAGAAAGATGAAATAGGCACCAAAAAGACCAATGGTTATCTTGCCAAGATTGTTGAAGAGAGGAAGGGTTCGGCTTTGAAGCAGTTTGTTATCTGTTCTCTTTGCAGTCCAGTCCATTGAAATAGTGAAGACTTTGACCAAAAGAGATAGCCATATCAAAATGGTAGCTGTTTTAAAAATGCCCAGTATGGCAAATGATATGTATTCTGGAAGACCTAATAGGTTAACGCCAGTAGAAAAACCAAAAAATAGGATGGAATAAAATATGGGTTTATGTAAAAAATTTACGAGACTGTCATCGAGATTTGTTTTTGTTTTTGAGGACCATCTTTTGAAAATACCTACAAAGATCCAATCGGTTATTTTTGCAATGATAATAGAACCAACAATGATCATTCCAGCGCGTACAAAAGGATTTTGTAGCAAGTCAGTGTAGTTATCTTTTAACCAATCCATATACCTAAATTTAGATATATTTTTGAAAACTATCTATTATTGGAAAAAATTAGCTTATATTTATATTTAATAAAAAATTACTTAATCCTATCAAAAGAGAGTCATTATGAGCAAGTTATCAATAAGAACGATTGTGCTAGTATTGTGTGGGGGTCTTATCTCCTGCAGTATTGAAGACAGTTCATCCGCTAAGCTAGGAGTGGTAGCAAAAAAATTCCAAAAAAATGGAAATTTAATAATAGACAAGGCCATGTCTGATACAGAGGGTTATGAGAGACTTGGGGAGATGCTTGATACATTTGGTCATAGGCTTTCAGGCTCAACCAATCTTGAAAAAACCCTTGAATGGATCATTGATGAAATGAAAAAAGATGGTCTTGAAAATGTGCACGGTGAAATGGTTATGGTACCCAAATGGGTGCGAGGACGGGAGTACGCCCAGATGACCGCACCTTGGAGCAAGAATCTTGCAATTTTAGGATTAGGTGGTAGTGTTGGTACTGGATCAAAAGAATTAAAAGGAGAGGTGCTTGTTGTAAATAGTTTTGACGACCTCAAGGCGAGAGCAAAAGACGCTAAGGGAAAAATAGTTTTGTACAACGTTCCCTTCACAACTTATGGTAAAACCGTTCAGTATAGGTACAGAGGCGCCTCTGAAGCAGCAAAAGTTGGAGCAATTGCAAGTCTTGTTCGATCAGTTGGTCCATATTCTATGAATACACCTCATACTGGAACGAGTGCCTACGAAAAAGGAGTTAAAAAGATTCCACACGCAGCGATTACCCTTGAAGATGCGGCTATGATGGGTAGAATGAGTGCGTTAGGATTAAAAATTAAAGTAACACTTTATATGGAAGGTCGCTCCTTTGGTGATGTTCCCTCTCAAAATGTTATGGGCGAAATAAAAGGGTCGGTGTATCCCGATGAGGTGATTGTCCTTGGCGGACACATAGACTCTTGGGATGTAGGTCAAGGCGCGCATGATGATGGCGGTGGCTGCGTTGCGGCTTGGCATGCAGTTAAATTGATCAAAGATCTTGGTTTAAAACCCAAACGAACGATTCGAGCTGTTATGTGGACCAATGAAGAAAATGGATTGAGAGGTGGCGATGCTTATCGTGATAATTATTTTGATGTTTTAGATGATCATATTTTAGCCATGGAGTCAGACGCGGGAGTTTTCAAACCTTCTGGCTTTGGCTTTACAGGATCCGATGAGGCATTTAAGATCCTGCAAGATATAGGAACATTGCTTGCAAGAATAGATTCTGGAACAATTACTAAGGGTGGCGGCGGAGCTGATATTGGACCAATTATGAAGGAAGGGGTCCCGGGTATGGGTCTTAAAGTTGATGGAACAAGATATTTTTGGTATCATCACACTGCTGCCGATACGTTTGACAAAGTTGATTTAGATGAATTCAATCGATGCGTTGCGACAATGGCCGTAATGGCATATGTTGTGGCAGATATGGATCAAAGGCTCCCCAGATAGCTATTTTATTGTTTGTTTACCGACTGTAGATAATTTTAAATTGTAGCTAATTATGAAACATTTTTTTCTTTATTTAACATTATTTTTAAGCATAAGTCTTTCCCAGTCTGTACTTCAGAATGCAAGTGTTCATTCTAATGAAATGAATCGCTCTGTCGAACCTGATTTGTGCGGCTCACCTTGGAAAGAGAATCGTAGTGAGTGCCAGCTTTATCCTGAAATATTTACTGAAGAGCAAATGGCTGCTCAGCTTGAAAAAATGCGAACCATGTATCCTGATGAGTATCAGCGCATGTTGATGCCCAAAGCCCTAAACAAAACCTACAAAATTGGAATGACTGAGAAATTCTGGGTGAATGTTGATGATGGAAATGGTGGAAGTAAATCTGAGCAAATCACAGCTCAATTACTTGCTAAAGGAACTAGAAACGCAATTTGGGCCGATATTAATCAAATCAATGAAAACAATAATATCAATAATGATTCTGCAATTGAATATTTAGAATTTTTGGAGCAAAAAACTCCACCAACTTCTGTTGATTCAACTAAAGGTTCATGGGAATTAGTAACAACATATTTTGGAAACGAGCCCAATTTTGACGGTGACAATATCACCGATTATCTTTTTGCAGATATTTATTCTGGAGCTGCTGGATACTTCTCTCCAAGTGATCAATCTAACGGTGCGGGAAGTAATCAGAGAGACATCCTTTATATTGATTGCAATATTTCAAATTCTTATGCCAAAAGCACCATAGCTCATGAGCATCAACATTTAATTCATTCTAACTATACTGGTAAAGGTCGTTCGTTCAATGAAGGTATGAGCGAGATGGCCATCGTGCTTACTGGTTACGGCAGTGTTGGCTTTAATCCCAATTCTTATCTTAGTAGAGTAGGCTCTATTGGCTGGGAGTGGGAGGGTGAAAGTGAAAACTATTCGATGACCGGATTGTTTGTTGTGTATTTTGCCGAACAGCTTGGATATGGATCCCTTTTGAAGTTTCAGGAAATAGATGCTTCTGGCTGGACTGCTTTTCAACGCCTTCTAAACATTTACGAAACAGGTATGAGTTACAAAACCTGGATTCAGAATTGGCATATAGCAAATTATTTAAACGATAAAGATATAGCACCCATCTATGGATACGATTATGTAGGCATAGGTAATGCAAGCGCTACAAAGTGGCACACTACGGGTGTGGTAGATTCTGATGAGCTCACTGTTGGTAATTTTGACGTTAACTATATTTATTATTCTAGCTCAGCTGACAGTCTGCCAATCACCTTTACTGGATCTGGTGCGCTAGGTCTAAACCCAGATTACAAATCTTTAGAATTCACAGATAATGGTATCAATATAAAATCCCTAGAAAATGAACAAGAGCACATAGTTAAAGATGAGAATTATAAAGTAAATAGCGCAGTTTTCGTTGTGAGCAATTTAAACCCAGTTGATAGTAAATACAGTTACGTTTCAACTGGTGAAAATACTGGAGGTTGGTTTGCTGCCACAGAAATTGGCTATGATGATGGCGTTGTAGATGCTTTCCAGCTTTCTAGCGGTGGATCCTTTGGGTACTTTGGCTGTGGAGGAAGAATTGATTGCGGTTTCGGGGTCTCTTTTGATCCTCAGGTTGCTGAAAATCAGCTAATTAGCACATCCATAAATATGGGATTCGCTCAAGACTTTTCGTCCGGTGCAGCTATTCCAGCCTCAGCTGACAAAGATTTTGATCTACACATTTGGAAGGTTGCTGATGATAATGGCGGTGTTGTAGATGTGATGCCTCCAATTAAGATTGATGCAAAAGAAAGAGGTATTAGCGGTATTGGTTGGGTGAATATTGATCTTACTCCATATGCAGAGTACTTAACGAACCTTGATGAAATTATCATTGGAGCAGTTGAGGATGATACTCTTGGAATTTATTTTGGAATGAGTAGTGATAGTCCTAATAAAAACTACACGTATATTTATGGAGCAAATACAGTTGGCCCAATTACTAATACGACTGTTTCTGGAGGAGATCAGCTCGATGGCTGGAATTTAATGTTCCGTAGCACTTGGCTCGTAAAAAATACTACCATTCCAGATCTTCACGCTGGTTTTGTGCAACATAGCGTCTTCAACGATCAAATGAAGATTTACATTTTAGGAAACTCAGTTTTCAATGACGAAGAGTTAAATGTGTATGTTACCAACGAAAATGAGGTAGAATACCTTGTCACCGCTCCTTTGGCATCAAGCAATTCTACCGTATCCTCCAGTTATAAATTAAAAAATAGTGGATCTTTAGATATTAGAGTATCAGGATCCTACCTTTACAGCGCGCTTCCATTTGATACTACATTCAAATACAATGTTGGATATGCTGATCTCACCAAACCGCTTGCAGCCGCTTCAAGAGATGGTAGGTACAAATTAACTTTAGCTGAAAATAGTTTTAATGAAAAAACCTATGTGGTCATAGGTAAAAACTCTCACCTTAAAAATGAAGAAATGATCAATCAAAACGTCCTATCGGATATCTATACAGTTGGTCCTATTGATAAAAATCTTAATACTCCTGGCTATATCTCTTTTGAAATTGATCAATTGAATAGCAGCGTATCTATTGGATATTGGGATGGGGACAGCTGGCGTGAACTGCAATCGCATGTAACGGAAGATAAGAGAAGCGTTTTTGCATATTCAGATATGCTCGGTCATTTTGCGTTAATCAAGAAAGGCTCTGGAGCACCATTATCTGCTATTGAAGAGATTTCTGTACCAACACAATATGCGCTTAGTCAAAATTACCCTAATCCTTTTAATCCTGAAACTCGGATTAGCTATGATATCATTAGTAGTGGTATGGTATCCATTATCGTATATGACATATTAGGTCGCAAGATCGTTGATCTAGTTAATGAGATCAAAACTCCCGGAAGATACAATGTTTTGTGGAATGGAAATGACGCACTTGGAAACCCTGTGGGTAGTGGAGTTTATTTGTACCAGCTTAAATCTGGTCAATTTTCTAAAACTAGAAAGATGGTTATATCTCGATGAAGCGACTCTTTTTAAGTTCTTTCTTATTTTTAGCCCTCATTTTTATAGCGTGCGAAGACAAAGAAGAGACCAAGTTTGTGATTGTTTTTGAACCTGCGACAGAACATGATTTTGGAAAGGTTGAAGTCAACAATAGCTCTTCAAAGAAAATAAGAATTAGAAATAGCGATGAATCTTCAGGTCCTTTTACAGGTACGATTGAAATCGATTCGCCAAATTTTCAAATGGATTTTAGTGGTGTTTTGGTGCTTCAGAAAAATGAGTCCAAGGAAATCTACCTTACATTTCTTCCTAGTGCACCTCAAGAGTATTCAGGTAAGCTGATCGTTCAAAACGATAACAGCTTAAACGAATTTTACCTATCAGGAGTTGGAGCTTCAGCGGTTTCATTTTCCATAACACCTGTTGCTTTAGATTTTGGTTTGGTTGAGGCTGGAGGCACTAAAGATCTTGATCTTACGTTTGAAAACAATTCTGGCTCTGGTTTCGATCTTGAGATTGCACTTGACCTCCCCTTAAGCGATTTTACTATTGGAACGCAGACAGATTTTCTCATAACCCCTGGCTCTGATAAGACGATTACAGTCCGATACACTCCGACTCAAAATGTTGCCTCAAAAACTATTCAAGTTACCCATAATAGCTCTACAAGGTCTAATCCAGCAAAGATTCAACTATCTGGTATTAAAGATATTTCAGCAGAGCTTGTCTCTAATAATTTTGAGGGTTGGAGCTTGTTTAAAAATAAAGACTATGCTGCAAGCCTTTTAAAGTTTCTTGATACGATTAATAAATCTAGAGTCAACGCTGTTTATGACTCAATAAGCGATGAAGCTCTTTTAGGTCAAGGCTGGGCCCGTTTATTTGAGCAAAGGACCAACGACTTTGCGCTCTCGGCTTTTGGTGATTTTGTAAATGCCTTTAATGGAGGCCTGCTTTCTCAAAATTCAGATATTGATGCTTTGGCTGGTATTGCGGTTAGCGGTGTTCTTGTAACATCTAATGACGCTGATCATTACAATACCATTGTAAGCGCAGCTAATTCACTGCTTTCAGAGGTACAAGGGTACGAGTTTCAATACAACACTAACGTTGATCATAAAGATGTAAGATACGCCTTAATTCAGGCTTACTTTAATCTCTCTAATTATAGCGATGCAGCCAAACAGCTTGACTTTCTAGTTCCTGTCAATGCCCCTCATTCATCTGATCCAGAATCAATATTGAGCGCTATTCAGGCGCTGGCTGGAAAACTCTAGTCAAAAACTGATTTTCTTTTAGCTCGCTTATTCTCTTTCTTGCGTTTTTCGCGCTCTTTCCACCATTTCCATGCTCTGGTATCATATAATGGTTCTATGAAGGGCTCAGATTGATCCCAAACCCATTCTTTTGATGAAAAAACGAACATATTTTTTGGAAAAGGGGTTAGTTCATCTTTTGGTGTAAAATAATTGGATCTACGATCCATATACCAATCGTAACCCACCCATGCTAAAGTGAAGAATGAAAATGACGTAATCATTGAATAATAATTGCTTGGCTTCTTATCTGGATTTCCAAAGTTTGGTAAATAACTCAAAGCTGGGTCACCGGTCTTTTTCCTCCATGTTTGCAGTAGAAGCGTAGAGCCGTGGAAAAGCAACCCCGAATAAAACCCTCTTTCAATCGATCTTTCGATGTAAGAAGGCCCTGTATATACTTTGTAGATATCGTAAAAAGAATGAAATCTTGGCAATCCAGTAGTATCATCGTAATGAAAGGTTGCCACATCAGGTGTTTTCAGAGATGGTTCAAAAAAGATATTATCAAAGTTGAGAGTGTCTCCAGAATGAAAAATGACATATCCGTCTCTTTTTTGAACTTCGTTGATGCGATCTCTAAATGAACGGCTTTGATGTATGATGTAACCATAGTCGTTGTACATGACATACATATCATCCATTGGAATTGAATCACGCACTAATTCTCCTGAAAGTGTATAAAATACACTGTCACGCAAAATGGAGTCAATTTGCACAGTATTTGCGCTTCCATTCAAATCGACAACTATATGTCGGATATTGATTGAATCGGGTTCGATGGGATCTGTTATCAAACGTTTAAAATATATACGCGTAGAATCTGTATAATCATCAATTTCATACTTCGGGAATTCCACCTCATTTTTTATCACTCCCAGATCAAGGTTCTTACTTTTTAGATGTATACGTTTTTTAATGCCAACACGCGTTCCAAGATCAACAGATATAATATATTCGCCGGGAAGAATATCTTCGAACTTAAATCGACCCCCAAAAAATCTTCTAAAAAGCTTCGTTGTAGTTCTGGTGGTTTCCAATTTCTTCTCAAGTGTATCCATGAGCGTAACCTCAGCATCGGGAACAAGAACACCGTTTCCATATGCAGCTTTACCGTAGATGGTAAAGCGCTCTTTGAATGCATCTAATGAGTCAGTAATAGCCACAGTCACGCTATCATTTTTTATCACGACTGAATCTTGAAGGGTTTCTTGATCCACAGCTTCTTGTGAGAGAAGTGCTAAGGGAAAAAGAATAGGTAGGTATACCGTATGTAGGATTATTTTAAACATTTATTGTTGAGGTTATGGCAATCCAGAAAAAATATCGTAATTTTTAATAGGTAATGTTATGAAAGTTTCTAGAATCTTAGCAATCTTATCAATATTTATCCTGACTAAAGAAGTTTATTCTCAGCCCAAGTATAATTTTTTAGTTGGGCTAGGTTACTACAATCCCAAAATAGAAACAAGTAGCCCTATCCCTAATCTTGGGTTTGTGGGAAAAAATTTACTTCTTAATTGGGGTGTAAGGTATGAAATTTATCCAAATGTTCGCATAGGTTATACCCAATCGCATTCTCTTCACCTGGGTAGCATAGGGAGTTCAAATTATCTTAGAAACTTATCGTATCGATCAATAAGCTTTGAAACTTTTTATTATATTAAAGAAAAAATGGAATTGAATTTTACTCTTGCACC
>CEUJ01033248.1_pt1 | contig 14485 bp, 9 predicted proteins | sample 361531 | NCBI WGS metagenome assembly CEUJ01 (sample SAMEA2622842, study PRJEB7988) | marine metagenome | biome: marine biome (ENVO:00000447); feature: marine epipelagic mixed layer (ENVO:xxxxxxxxx); material: "saline water (ENVO:00002010), including plankton (ENVO:xxxxxxxx)" | depth 140 m | reverse complement strand
GTTCTATATTTGGATTAACCCCTATAATGTAAAACATATATATCCCTGTATTGAGTACAAATTAATGTCAAAATATGAAGGTGTTGATTTTTATAATTTAGATCAACATTTAACTGAAGAAGAGTTAATGGTAAGAGATTTGGTAAGGGACTGGGTAGATGAAGAAGTTTTACCTATTATTGAGGATTATTATACAAAAGGCACATTTCCCTTAGATTTAATACCAAAGATTGGTGAAATGGGATTATTTGGTTGCAACTTGTCAGGCTATGAATGTGCAGGTCTATCAAATGTAGCGTATGGCGTTATTTGCCAAGAATTGGAAAGAGGGGACTCAGCAATTAGAAGTTGCGTCTCAGTACAAGGTTCTCTAACAATGTATCCAATACATGCTTTTGGAACTGAAGAACAGAAGAACAAATATTTACCTGGAATGGCCAAAGGTGAACTAATTGGTTGTTTTGGACTCACTGAACCAGACCATGGTTCTGATCCAGGGGGCATGGAAACTAAAGCTGTTGATGACGGTGACTCTTATGTTCTCAATGGCGCTAAGATGTGGATTACAAATGGTACTATCGCAGATCTAGCAATAGTTTGGGCTAAATTGGATGGTAATATTCGCGGATTCATTGTTGAAAAAGGGGACAAAGGTTTCACAGCGCCAGAAATGAAAGGTAAACATTCTCTAAGAGCCTCAATAACAAGTGAATTAGTATTTCAAGATTGCAGAATTCCAAAAGATAGGATACTTCCCGAAGTGCAAGGTCTCAAAGGCCCACTAAGCTGTTTGAATCAAGCTCGTTTCGGTATTGCCTGGGGTTCATTAGGAGCAGCAATGGGTTGTTTTCACTCTTCCGTGGATTATGCTAAATCTAGAATAATGTTCAAAAAGCCTATTGCCAGTTTCCAATTAGTTCAGAACAAATTGGCCTGGATGCTTAGAGAAATAACTAAAGGTCAATTATTGGCATATCATCTAGGAAGAGCGAAAGATAAAGGAGAAGCTACACCTGAGATGATTTCATTAGGTAAAATGAATAATGTTGATATTGCATTACAAATATCCAGAGCCTCAAGAGATATCCATGGGGCTAACGGCATTCTAAATGAATATCCAATTATGAGGCACATGGCTAATTTAGAAAGTGTATATACCTACGAAGGAACTCATGATATTCATAATTTAATTCTTGGAAGATGGATTACTGGTCTTCAAGCCTTTGAATAATTAAAGAGTACCTGGACTAGAAGCAGCTTCATTCCATTCGGAGCAATCGTAGCACTCTCTAGCTAATGATTTACCATTTCCATCAGCTCCATCATCTGATGTGTAGCTAAAGACATCATTATACGAATTTTTTGATAAAACTATAGTTTCAGTGCTTCCTAGGCCGTTACCGATTGCAACATCTTCAACTGAGAAAACATACTTATAGTCTAGATATGTTTCTTTAAAAGTCGATGGGGATGATGTTAAGATTCCAACACTTTTTGCAGGAATGGTAATAATTTCATTTTCATTAGAGATTATGTTATCCTTTTGATCATCGTCAGCAATTGTCCAACCACTTACAAAGATCGCTATATCGTTTGGATTGTAAAACTCTACCCATTCATAGTCAAAACCATTGTTTTGTGGGCTGTACATTACTTCTGTTAGGTAAAGATTACTGGTTGGAGTATCTCCCTCATAAATTGTAACGGTTAGCAAAGCAGGAACCGTTTTGGTTCCATCATTGTATAATAAATATCTTTGTGATTCAAAGCTCACTGTTGACGTATTTGGATTTCCTCCCCAAAGACAAACAGTTTCTTTAGGAACTAAGGTTTGTACTTCGATTCTTAATTGCTCAGTAACTCCTAGCTCTTCTTTTAAAGGATAATATGGAAATTTACCCAAAGAAGAACATTTGTCCGAGTCAATTTCTCCATTCGCGTTTAAAATTCCAACTGTGGTCCCGTTACGTAATTGAATTACACCTGTACCGAATTCGTTATCTTCCCAATTTGCGGAGTTATCAGTCGAGCCTTGAGAACCGGTTAATTCAGAAATAACTTCTCTTGCCATGACTATATTATTATCATTTTTATTCAAGTCAATTCCAATTCTGAAATTCATAGAGGACGTGAAAGCTTGTAAAATTATTACGAATACAGTTAAAGCAATAGTGAACTCAATGACGTGTGTAACCGCATCTTCGTCTTTAATATTTCTTCTATTCATCCTCTGACTTCCCTCTTGAAAAGCTTGGTTGCAGTTCTAAGACAGGTTATAGGCCATAAGACTAGTGCCAATAAAATTAACCATCCAGGAATGCCTTCTAGATCTATGGCTAAAGTTCTATGAGTTAGTAATCCTACTGCGAATTGATAAACGTATCCAGGATTAAGCATCCCCATATGAGATGCAATACTTTGAAATTTAGGATCATTTTCAAAATCATCAGCAGTTACATCAATACCTAATGCAAATGAGATTGCATAAATTAATAAATTCCATACAACGGCAAATAATAGCCACATTCCTAGTCCATACATCACCACATCAGTACCGTTTCTAGCAGATATAGCAAAGCATAGCTGAAAGCAAACGAGCGTAAATATCATTATTTGTCCACAGACGATAAAAGCGATTATTCCGCTCAAAGAAGGGAAATCTCCAGCATTAATCATAAATATTAAACCTAAAATTTGTGCCACAAGTGCAGGAATACCAACGACTAGAGAGAGCCCTACTGCTTTTCCAATTACTATAGTTTCTCTGTTTACTGGCTTAGCAAGTAAAATATTGAGTGTATTTGCTTGTCTTTCTTTATGAAAAGAATCCACAGATACTCCAATTGCAGCTAATGAGACTACGAAGAATACAAAGAAACATAGCTGTTGTAGTGCTCCGTTTGCATTTTGTACAAAGAACGCAGATTCCGGATCTCCATTTTGTAAATCACCTAACAGCCATCCCATTCCGATAATAAATAATGTAAATATTACGCCGAGTACAATCATTCTTGGTGATTTTATTCCCTGCTTAAGTTCAAATTTTGCCAAGTGCCAAACTAATCCAGTTTGTTCTCTTAGGTTTGTAATTTGTTTCAACGAAAGATAAAGGCCTGCAAAGAAAATTAATAGTTCAGCTGTGAAAAAATAGTTGTCTTTTGATGATGATAGGTTTATGTCCTCGGCCTCAGCAACCCAGCCCTCTCTCACTAATGTTATTATTTCACCATTATTATCAAACGTTGAAACATTACTAACTAGTGTAGCTTTAATTGTAATTATTTCACTTACAAAAAATTGTTTAGATAGGTCGTCATTAACTAGAATTCTAATTCCACTAACGTTCAGCATGGTTTTTCCATACAAGTCTTCAGAATAAACCAGAGCCTCACCTTCAGAATATTTGCCCGGAACAAATGTATCATTTCTATAGACTTCAAACTTTGGTGCAGTTTTCAAAATTCCCTTAAACGTGATACTTTCTCCAACTTCCTCATCAAAATTTATGGTCCAGTTGTTTCCATTCTTAGTAATTTGTTTATTATTCCAGATTTCATCTGGATTGGTTTCTGTAGTTGATTCCCAATAGGCTTTGTGAATTACTGCGAGACTGATTACTAAAACTAAAGAAATAATCAACGGATGCCAAGTTTTTTTATTATTCCAGCTATCTTTTGACTTCTGAATATATTTATTTTTCAGACCCAATTAATCACCACCCGTTTCTTTAAGGAATATCTCTTCAAGTGAATTTTTCTGTGGCTCTATTGAAAAAATTTGTATTCCCTTAGATACTAAAAAATCCGTGATCCAAGGAATGTATTCCTCCTTTAACTCTAAAGTAATCTCCTCATGCTTTCCGTTATTTTTTTGTTTAATACTTTTAACTTTTTTATTTTTAGAAAGTTCCTTTGAAATTTTTTCTGGGAACTCTTTCACTTTTAGTAATAGCTTAATTGATTTTTTCTCTATTTCCTTACTAATGCCATCAATAGACTCCTCTCGAATTAATTTTCCGTTATTTATTATTCCTACATGTGAACATATTTCTTGAACTTCGGTAAGAATATGTGAACTGAGTATAATTGTTAACCCCTTTTTATTTAAATCTTTAAGAACAATTCGCAGAGCTTTTACTCCTCTAGGGTCAAGGCCTGATGTTGGTTCATCCATTACTAAAATTTCGGGTTCATTAAGTAATGCTATACACAAAGCAAGTCTCTTTTTCATTCCTAGCGAATATTCACTAACTCTTCTGTTTGAGTCCTTTTCTAATCCTAATTTAGCAAGTAGAGCCTTTCCTCTTTTCTCTACTAAATCATCACTTATGTTATAAAAGCCTCCGTAAAATTGTAATGATTCTTTAGCAGTTAGCCTTCCATACAGTCCAACTTGTTCAGGCAAGAATCCTATCTTATTTTTAAAATAAAGTCCATTCCCTTTTATATTTTTACCATCAATAATAATGTCTCCACTATCTGCTTCTAATATTCCGATTATACATTTTATTGTGGTAGTTTTTCCAGCTCCGTTTGGGCCTAAAAAGCCGTAAATTTGACCTTTTCCAACATTCAGGTTAAGTCCATTAAGCGCTGAAAACCTCGAAACCTCTTTACCTATTAGATTATACTTTCGGTATGCCTTTTTGACATTCTTAATTTTTAAGAGATTTTGAGTCACGTTATCTTACCATTGATTGATGTTATAAAACCACATCGTCTTGCTTGATTGTGGTTGAATATTGGAGATATCCCTTTTTGCCATCTGCCAACAGCTATTTAGAAGGTTTAACCCTTGATTCTTTGCTTGAGGATTATTTTTATTCTGAAGCAAGAGCACTAGCCGTGGCTAGGTTAGAAACTTCTGCAACTACTGGTTTGATAGACGTTGAAGGTCCTCCTGTTAATGATGAGGCAGATATTGTTCTTGGTTATGTAATATCTCGTTTAATTTTGGCAGCCGCTGACAATCAAGCCTTGATTAATTACGTTGCATTATCTGAAGCTAGAAGGGCTGAGAAGTTTTTTGATTCCGAAACTAATGAAGATTTAGTTAAAGTAGTAAATTCTTTAGAAATAATTACGGTATCTCTAGACGGCAACAAGTTTAGCATGAATTTCGTAGATTATGTTAAAGCAGCTTCAAAATTGAGAGAAGGTAATTGGAAACTTGCAAACCGTGGCGTTCAAAATGGCATAGTCACTTTAGATCGAGAGACCTTAGTGAGATTGATGCGTGAAGTAATTCGTCAGCATCTTGAGAAATTACCTGAAGCGCCAGTAGAAATTAAAAATCAATTTGAGGGTCCAATAACTGAATTGATAGGTAGTGTTTCCAAAGCATTCGTTGAAAGGATAGGTAATTTGGAAAATGTGGTAGGCGAGCGTCAAGCAGAGGCAATGAAAGAATTAGGCCGCTTTGATTTAGCTAAAGCACCTCCATGCTTTAATATGAATTTATTAGATTTACAAGCTGGCGTAAACTTAGCACATCCATCACGTTTCTTCATAACTACTTTTCTTTCTTCCCTCAATCAAGATTCAGAATCCGTAATGAGATTATTTGCTACAGCTCCAGATTTCAAAGAATCCTTTACAAGATATCAAGTTGAGCACATTTCAGGTAAGACATCAGGAACTCAGTATAATGCTCCAAAGTGCGATACACTAGTTTCTACTGGCGTGTGCCCAGGACCAAATGCTCTTTGCCGATTAATTAAGCATCCTTTGAGCTACTACAGAGTAATGGCTGAAGCCGAGAGGCCTAATGCATCAAGGCTCGAAAGAATTTTACTTGCAGCCCTTGATAAAGAGTCATATCCAAAAAATTTGATAGAACAGAATTTAGATAAATTGAAAGAATTTAATTTTGATTATCCTGATGGTTTAGAGAAAACTAAATTATCATCAGCAATTAAACAAAATAAGCCTAGTTTGGTTGAGGTTAAAATTTCATATTTTAATGGTAGAACTTATTCGGTTGATCTCCCAGGTGAAGAAAAGAAATTATGGATTACAAAGGCAGCAATGAGTATAACTGACAGTAACTTAGACTACGAATGTCTTCCTTTGACGGATTGGAAAGTAGCGCTACCCATAGAAGAAAGCCATTTCAAATCAAATAAAATTAAGTTAATAGTTAGGCCTTTGGAAATCAAATTTGATACTAATGAGACTAGGCGAAGTTTCATTATTTTAGATACAGTTAAAGAAGATTAAACTCTAATTCTTCTACCGCAACTGCATATAAATTTAGATGTATTTTCATCAACTGTGTGCACTTTGCTACATGAAGGGCAGCTTACAGAGACCACTCCTTTTGGTGCCTTAACCTCAGGTTGACTTGTTTCAGTTTTAGTTGAAGGTCTCTTTACTAACCTCTTAGCAACACCTTTCTTTGCTACACGCTTCTTTACAGCCTTTTTCTTCATTGGAGCGGCAGCTATTGATTTTTCGTCCTCACCAGAGTCATCGTCTCCCTCATCAACTTGCGAGCCGATTGAGTGAGTTCCAGTTAGTTCGTCCAGAATTTTTCTTTCATCAAAGTCACTGTCATCTTCTTCTTCATCAAACTCATCTTCATACTCATCATCATCTTCTTCCTCATCAGAATCATCTCCAGTTCCTTCTAAACGTTTCAGTTTTTTAGATTCACTTGGTAAATCAGATTTGTGTCCGACTCCGGTTAAGCTTTTCTTCAAAGGGTCAATTGATTCGACGGGTTTGTATAGTTCTGCGGTAGTATCTTCTGGAGCTAGAACAAATGTGTATATTCCAACAGACAAAAGTAGAATTACCAAAAAGCCTATTACAATTATAATCAAGTTGTCTTCAACAACAGGAGGAAGTTCGGGAATTGAAAATCCGCTCGAATCGCCACTGTTAGATTGTTGTGTGACTAAAGTTATTTCGACAATTGCACTCTTAACAATATCATTACTGTTATTTCTTAAAATTATGTCAAATTCTACAACACCATCATATCCTTTGAATCTTGTATCAGAGCTTCTGAATTTAGACAAATATTCATCGTATCCTGGGTCTGAGCAAGTGTCACATAGTGGCTGATATTCAGGGTAGCCAATTACAGACTCCCTAGGGTCATCAGTATTTCTAAAATTTACATTAATTGTGATTGACTCTACTGTATTGTTATTTCCCGCTTCTCTGTATGCACCTTTTAGCCGAACGTAGAGATTTAGGTTTGTACCTCCTTGAATAATAGTTTCATCTTCGCTAACCACTAAGTCATCAGAGCTATTTACAGATACTTCAAGTAGGCCAGCAGTGGAAAAAGGTAAAAGAAAAATTGCTAATGCAAATACTAAAAAAACATGAATTCCCCAATTTTTCTTCAGCATCATCAACTTACACACCTTATAATCCAATTTAAAACTTCCTATTTATTATATTGCAGAATGTCACTAAATCTATTAATTGGTACCCTTTTAACCATGAAATGGTTAGTAATGCAAATGATAAGAAAAAGCTAGGAAAAGGAACTAAGTCAGTTCATTCGGGTACTTCACCTAGTGAAAATTCATTGAATACTCCAGTTTACCAAACTTCGACATTTTATCTTGATGATAAAGGATATAAAATGTGGATGGCTGGTGAGCCTCGTGCACCAGTTTATTCAGGTAGATATTATAATCCAACAAACAGAGCATTAGAGAGGAAAATAGCAGATTTGGAAGGTGCCGAAGATGCACTAGTGTTTTCATCTGGTATGGCTGCAATTTGCACGACTTTGCTTAATTTTCTTGGTCAAGGTGATAGAATTGTTACCACAAGAAATCTATATGGTGGAACAGTAGGGGTTTTAGATCAAGATTTTATCCGCTTCGGTATAGATGTACATTATGTAGACGTAAGAGATTTAGATGCAGTTGAAAATGCATTGAAGGAAAAGGAAACGAAAGTATTGTATTGTGAGACTGTTACAAACCCCTTACTGGAAATTTCGGATTTACCAGAACTAGCGGCCTTAGCTAATAAGCATGGTGCAGTTTCCATTGTAGATAGCACATTTGCTACACCGATATCTTGTAATCCTATAGAACACGGTTTTGATTTAGTTATTCATTCTCTAACAAAGATGCTTAATGGACACAGTGACCTATTGGGCGGAACCGTTGCAGGCAAAACTAAAGTAATTGATAAAATTTGGGAAAAGTTGAGAAATTTTGGAGGTTCCATGGATCCTCACCAAGCTTCTCTTGTTGAAAGGGGAATGAAAACGCTTCAAATCAGATATGAAAGATCTACTGAAACTGCAGCTAAATTAGCAAATTGGTTAGAGTCTCATTCAAAAATCAAGAAGGTAATTTATCCTGGATTGAAAAGTCACGATGATTATGAATTATCAAAGAAAATTCTTTCAGATTCAGGCAATATGGTCTCTTTTGTTGTAAAGGGGGGAGATGATGAAGGTCGCAAAATGTTGAATAGTATGAATGTTGCTTCTCAAGCAATATCTTTAGGCGGAGTCGAATCTTTGATTTCTATGCCGTACGCCACAACGCATGCATCATGGACTCAGGAAGCTCGAGTCGCAGCAGGTATTGATTTAGGATTTGTCCGTTTTTCAACAGGTTTAGAAGATTTTGATGATTTGAAAAATGATTTTGATCAGGCACTATCATCCCTTTGAAGTAACAGAATAATAGCAGGCTCTTACTGGATATCTGTGGAATACTCGATAAGGTTACTTAATTCAGCATATCATAAAGAAAATGTGGATGGAGTAGAACGCGCTATCGTATATCTTTATGGTACTACTAAAGAAGGAGAGGCCATTGCAGTACGCACACCACTTTTACGTCCTTATTTTCAAGTTGTTGAAGCCACTAAAGACATTAAAAAAAGATTGCAAAAGGATGATAATGTTGAATCTATCGAAGACGAAGATTTGTGGGTAGATGGTGATGTTAGAAAATGTACTAGAGTTTATACAAAAACACCAGACAATCTTTACAAGCTTAAGGAATGGTTAAAAAATAATGATTTGAAATTATTAGCCTCTGATATACCATTTCATTATAGATATCTTTATGATAATGATATAGGAGGTTGTGTGTCTTTTGAAGGAGTTGAAGTTAAAAATCATAGATTTACGTGTAAATTAATTGAGGCAACTACGATTAAAGAGTGCGAGGATTTTGAATCAGACTTCAGAATTTTGAGTTTTGATATTGAAAATTCCATTTTTGAAAGGACCATTTATTGCTTAAGCTTTTGTATCAAAGATTCAAGTGGCTACATCCACGAGGAGACATTACATGGGAAAGAGTTTGATATTCTAAATAATTTTGTTTCAGCAGTTTCTAAATTTGATCCCGATATTATAACTGGCTATAACATTGATGGATATGATTTACCACTATTAGTTGAGAGGGCAGACGTTCACAGGATTGATTTGAATTTTGGCCGTGATAAGTCTAAAATTGAGCAGAAGTTACAAAAATTTTGGAGAGTTGAAGGTCGTGTTGTAATTGATGCTTGGTGGAACGTTAAGCGAGAAATAAGGCCTCGTCAAGAATCACTTAATGCGGTAGCAAAAGAGCTATTGGGGAGAGAAAAGCATGACGTTAATCCAAAGAAAATGGATGAGGAATGGGAAATACGTCCTGAAAAGGTAATGGCTTATTGTCTCGAAGATGCTAAACTAGCTTTAGAAATTTTAGAACATATTATGGTTATTCAAAAGTATCAACATATTGGTACAGTTTCAAAGTTACCTCTTGATGATGTAATTAATGGGATCACATCTATGATGATTGACTCCTTGATGATTAGATTTGCAGATTCTAAGAAAATTGGCGTGCCTGGGACGAATCGAAGAAAACGAACCGGCCATATTGAGGGTGGATATGTTCACACGGTAGATCCGGGATTGTATGATTGGGTTTGCGTTTTGGATTTTAAGTCGATGTATCCTAGCATTATAATTGATAGGAACTTGTGTTTCACTACAAGATCGGATGAAGGGGACATAGAAACTCCTTTGGGAGTAAAATTTAAGAGCCCCAAGCAAAAGAAAGGTCTTCTTCCTGAATTATTAACTAATTTGATGGCAGATCGTGATTCTGCTAAAAAGCTTCAAGCCAACGCTGCAACAGAGATGGAAGAGCAATATTATCGGCGCGTTCAAGAAGCAATTAAAATTCTAATGAATTCTGTTTATGGTGTTTTTGCGTCCTATTTTTATCGTTTTACCAATTTGGATATTGGCGCCTCCATAACTGCATATGCTAGAGAATACGTGAAAGATATTTTGAAGGAACTCGAAGATGAGGGTTTAGAAGTAATTTATGGAGATACAGATTCAGTATTCTTCAGGTCTCCTAACTCAAATTTGGATGGAACCATATCATTTGGTCAGCAAATTGCTGAGAGGTATTCTGTAGGAGCAAAGCAGCTTGAATTTGAAAAAATATTGCAGCCTTTCTTCTCTCATGGAGCGAAGAAAAGATATGTCGGTAAGCAAGTTTGGCCAAAAGAAAGTATGTTAATCAGAGGATATGAAACAAGACGTACAGATTCATTTCCATCGCAAGTCGAAGCCTTAGAAGAGGTTTTTTCATTTTTAATGAAGAGTGAGATTGATGCAGCCTTAAAACTCTCAAAGGATTGGGTAACAAGGATTTCAAAAGGAGAAGTTGAAAGGGAGACATTAGTAATTTCTAAAACTGTAAACCTTAAGAGGAAATACGTGAATGAAGACAACCAAGCACATCTTCAAGCGTACAAAAAATATATAGAAACTGGAAGACCTTTTGTTAGCGGTATGAAAATTTCTTTTATTGTAACTGATGCTCGTAGTAGTCCTATGGTTGTTGAACCCTACATACCCGAAGAGGAATGTCCAGAGCCAGACTATAATTATTATGCAGATAGACTAGCTAAATCACTCTCAAGAATAACTGATGTATTTGATTGGGACGAAAAGGCCTTAAAATCGGGTAAAAGAGCCCCTAAACAACAGACCTTATTCTAATGTCAAAAATTAAATATAATTCAGAGAGTCGAGAATGGTATTTTGTATCCTCACTAATCATAACTTTATCATTAATTTGTTACCTTGTCGTTGCATCCTATGCTTTACCAGATCAGTCTGAACTTTTCCCCTTATTGACAATGGCTATTAATTTATCATTTTTTCTATTGGGTTTATCGGGGATTTTCTTAGGTTTTCAGGGTTATAATTTCCGTAAAAATAAGGCATTACTAGTTCGCATAGAAGGCGAAGAAATTGCATTGAAAATTGAAAGTCTGTTTTTAAAGAAAGATATCGATATAAAAGCTACAGATTCTACAAATATATTTGACATGGGATTGTGGCGTCATGTTAAGTTATATTGTTTAGAAAAAGGCGAAATTGAAATTAAAGAATTATGGTTTTCAGCATTTTTTTATCGTACGCAAATTGCTTTTAGAGGTGAAGTCCCGAAGGAAATTATTGAAGATTATCTAGCTAATTTGGTTTGAAGTCGCCGAGTCCAGATTTATAGTAAATTAGAGGTTCTGATTCTTCGTCAAAATTACCCTGTTCTATTTGACCGACGAATATGGTGTGATCTCCCCCTTCATATGCTTCTTCAATTATACATTCCATACTGGCTAAGCAATCGGTTAATAGTGGAACTTTATTTTTTGTGACTTTGTGATTTAGCGATAAAATCAGTTCATTCTTATCAACATTTGAATTAGCGAAATCCCATGCTAGTTTGCCTTGTTCAGAATTACAGATATTTACTCCAAAAGAGCTTCCATTTTCTAGTGAATTATGGCTAGGTATTTTTTTATCTATACATATCAAGATTAAAGGCGGATTCATTGATAGAGAGCAAAAGCTAGATACAGTCAATCCTCCGTATTTGCCATTATTTTCAAAAGTAATCAGGGTAACTCCAGAAGCAAATCTTTTCATTAGTTCTTTAAACGTATCATCCGTGATTGTCATACCTCTTCAAAAGGAGCAGTCTATTTGTAGTAATTTATTGGAGATATTAACTTATTTTAAGGCCCTTGCGTTTTAAATAGCAATGGTACGCGTGTATACGCGGCCGTACGAATGAAAAAGATGAGTGCAAAAAACAGAATGCTTAACGCAAGTTTACTTTTGTTAGTTGCAATGCTCTTTGTAGTCTTTGCTTCAGAAGATAGTGAGGCTGCCACACATACAGTTGATAATCTTGGCGGTTCAGATTATACAAATATCACTCATGCTGTAGAAAATGCTAGTGCGGGAGATACGATACGTGTTGCTTCTAGAACTTATCATGATGCCGTTGACGCTAATAAGAAGTTGAATTTCATAGGAGGTAACTATGGAATAGATATTGGATACCTTTACGATTGTAATGAGGGTGATTTGGTTGCTAAATATTCTTTAGATGAAATTAATCCTTCTGAAGTTGAGGATGGAGTTTGGTGTCATGACATTACTGGAGAAGTTGAGGGTGCAACAACTTCAGCAGGTATTTGGAGTAATGGTCTCGATTTCGACGGAACGAATGATTATGTTGAAATAGCCGATGATTCAGCATTTGATTCAGACGTAATCTCAATCACTGCTTGGGTTAATATTGACGATAACGACACTGATTTTAGAACCATATTTTCAAAATATGAATCCACTTCAGGCTCTGAAAAAGGTTACAAGGCCCTTGTTAATAGTGATGCTAAATTTCAATTTGTTTTTGGTCAAGGCTCGAGTTCGGGAGGTTGTTCCTCTGTAAAAGAGATTCCAGAAAATACTTGGACATTACTTACAGCAACTTACGACAAATCAAGCATTAAGTTGTACATAGATGGTGAACTTGATAATAGCTGCAACTATTCTACATCAATTTCAGATACTGCCCATAAGCAAGTAATTGGAGCTAGTGATCATAACAATGACGGAACCTATGATGATTTCTTTGATGGAACTCTTGATGATGTTACTATATGGAACTCTGCTATTACAGCTTCAAATATTGAAAAAATATATTGGGGAGGAGATTACGTTAAGTCAGTCGTCAATGCAAGTGGAGGAGATTATGCATTCAAATTGTCTGCAGATGAATCTACTCTAAGGGGCTTTGAAATCCAATATAGCGGTTCAGACGTTGGTGCCACTGGGGATGTTGGAGTCTCTATTGTGGCAGATGAGGTTAAGCTTTACAGTAATCATTTCAGGTTTAATGTTCATGCAATTAGAGTTCATAATTCAGACGATGTTGTAATTAATTCAGCCTCAATGCATTGTGATGGTTCAGCTCTTGACAAAGGTCTAGTAGTATCTGGTTCTAAACGATTGTTAGTAGAATATGGAGACTACCAATGTGCGGACGAAGTTGGTATCTCAATTCAATATGGTGGTAGTAGTATTTTTAAAAATATATATTTCTACGGAAATAAAATAGGGATTAAGATAGATCAATCCACTAATAATTATTTTAATGAATCCAACTTCCACAGTAACGAAGATGTAGGAATTCTTTTCTTTGGTGCAGATAACAATACAGTCCATGATACTAATTTTAATTATGAGAAATATGCAATTTCTTTTACTAGAGAGGCTGAAAATAATACTATCAGGGATGTTGAATTTTCAAACACTTATAATTATGATATTCATCATGGATACGATTCAGACGCCCACAGAAACGGCTGGAACAATGTAATAATTGACACTACTCTCGATGATTTGTCAATTGACTCAAATTCTAGACTGTTAGAGAAAGAAGAAGTAGAAATTTCAGTAACATCTAACGGAACTTATGTTTGGAATAGAGTTAATACTACCATAGATTCAGATAGAAAAGCAAATTCAGGACTCAATTCCTTTTGGGCCGGTGACAGTAACGAGGGTACATATCTAGACTCTTGGTCTGGTTCTTTCAAACAAAAGTCAGATATTTCACTGCCTAGCGGCGGAGTTGGCGAAACTAGGCTTTTAGAGATAAAAACATGGTATGAGACTGAAAATACCTATGATGGTGGCCAAGTTTACATAACTAAGAATTCTGGTTCAACTTGGCAATTAATTACTCCGATAGGAGGCTATGATGGCTCATTTAGTGGGGATTGTGGCTCAACCGGCGCCTTTATGGGTGATAAATCAGGACTAGGTTGGCAAACTAAAAGATTTAATTTAACAGGTTACAGAGGCGAGGATATCAGATTAAAATTCACATTCTGTAGTGATGGTTCTGAACATGATTTTGAAGGCTGGTATGTTGATGATATCAAAATAATTAAGGCTGCAGATGAATCAGTAGTCACTTACTCTGAAGGATTTGAAAGAATAGGTTATGGCTGGATTGCTCAGAATATAGCGGGAGAAGTTAATTGGGAAGCTGAAGGTACACAAATATATTCAGGGATAAATAATGCAGATGTTTATGTCTCAGATGGAAACAGCGCCTCAATAATAATGAACAAGACATCTAATTCAAATATTGTTAACTATTATAAATTTGACGAAAGTAGTGGTG
>CEUJ01162974.1_pt1 | contig 14570 bp, 12 predicted proteins | sample 361531 | NCBI WGS metagenome assembly CEUJ01 (sample SAMEA2622842, study PRJEB7988) | marine metagenome | biome: marine biome (ENVO:00000447); feature: marine epipelagic mixed layer (ENVO:xxxxxxxxx); material: "saline water (ENVO:00002010), including plankton (ENVO:xxxxxxxx)" | depth 140 m | reverse complement strand
TGGGAATGGGGATCTTATTTTGATCCAAATTTAAAATTGAAAGGTATCAAGCTTAATATTTCAAAATGGAGAAGGCCAGCGCCTAATACAATTCCTTGGGATACTAAAGCTTCGGGTCTATATATGATATGTACTCTCTCAAAACATGAGGCTGAAAAAGATGGTTATACAGATTCATTAATGCTCGATTATGAGGGAAATGTAGCTGAAGCAACAGGAGCTAATATATTTTTTAAAGATAAAAACGGTAATTTACATACGCCAATACCTGATAGTTTTTTAGATGGTATCACAAGAAGAACAGTAATTGATATTGCCAAATCAAAAAATATTAAAGTATCCGAAAGAAAAATATCTCCTGATGAGCTTGGTAATTTTGAGGGATGCTTTCTGACTGGTACTGCTGCAGAAGTTACGCCAGTTTCTCAAATACAAGATTTTAAATTTAAAGTTTGTAATACAATTGTTGATTTATCAGAGAGCTACCAGTCTGTTGTAAGAAAAAAAGCAGCAGCTTAGTTTACGATTTTTTATCTTCCGAAATTGCATGATCTATTCCTTTTCTCAAATAGTCATAACCAGTATATAAAGTTAAAAATGCAGATAACCATAATAAAATTATTCCAATGGTTTGTGCATTATAATCTTGAAAATTAACAATTCTGTTTCCGGTTTCACCTGTTAAAAGTATAGAGATTGCAGTCATTTGCAAAACAGTCTTTAATTTTGCCAAGTTTGAAACTGGAAGTTTAATTTTCCCTTTTGCTAAAAATTCTCTAAGTCCTGAAATCAAAATTTCCCTTGTTAAAATAATAATCGCAGCAATTACCTCAAAGTTTTTAATTGTATTATCCATAACCAACAATATTAAAGCGGTAGCGACTATAATTTTATCTGCAATTGGATCTAAAAGTTCTCCAAGTTTTGACTCCTCTTTATACATTCTTGCAAGAAGTCCATCTAAAAAATCAGTAAATGATGCTATTAAAAAAAGCGCAAATGGAATAACATCACCATAAAACCCAGGAAGGTAATAGGCGACTACAAAAATTGGAACAATTACAATTCTTCCTATCGTTAAATAATTTGGTATTTTAATTTTCATTCGTGGAAAAAACTATATATTTTTTTTGCGACTTTATCTTCTACTCCCTCAACCGATTTAATCTCATCTAGACTTGCAGACTCTACAGCTCTAGCAGACCCAAAATGGTTCAATAGGGCTCTTTTTCTAACAGAGCCTATGCCCTCAATTTGATCCAAAAGAGACCGACTTATACCTTTTTTCCTTTTTGATCTGTGAGCACTAATAGCAAATCTATGTGCTTCATCTCTTATTCTTTGAAGAAAAAAAAGTGTAGGATCATTCCTTTCAAATTTAAATTCTTTACCATTATGAAAAAAATTTTCGTTTCCACTATTTCTAAATTTCCCTTTTGCTATTGCAACAACTGGAATTTCATTTAAACCAAGGTTATTCATTGTGTCTCTCGCCGTTGAATATTGACCCTTTCCTCCATCAATTAAAACCAAATCAGGAAAAGTAAGAAAATTATTTTTTTCCTCAATTGCTCTTTTAAATCGTCTCTCAAGAACCTCTTTAATCATTCCATAGTCGTCCTGTTTAAATTTTTCATTTTTAATATTGAATTTTCTATATCTTTTCTTAATAAATCCCTCTTCACCATAAGTAATTAATGCACCAACACTGTTTGTTCCTTGAATATGACTATTGTCATACACCTCAATCATGCCAATACTATTTTCAATTTTAAATTTTTTGCTGACTTTATCTAAAAGTTCTCTATTGTTTTGATTTTCATATAATTTTCTACTTAAGCTATTTTTGGCATTTTTAATTGCAGAATTTATTATATTTAACCTTGATCCTTGTTTCGCATTTGAGATTAAAATTTGTTTATTTTCTTTTTTTGAAAATGTCTTTTCAAGAAGTTTTTTTTCCTTAATATCCTCACTTAAAATAATCAATCTTGGTACAGTTTTATTTTCATAGAATTGAGATATAAAAGAATTTAATATATTACTTAGTTTCTCATCTGGATCGTGCTTAGGAAAAAAAGCTTGGTTGCCCCAATTTTGTTTGGATCTGTAAAAAAAAACTTGAATACAGGTTTTTCCCGACTCTTTGTAACCAGCAATAACATCAGCTTCAATTAAATTAGCATCACTAATAGTTAATGAAGATTGTATAATGTTCAAAGATTTGATTTTATCTCTTAGGAGTGCAGCTTTTTCAAAATCAAGTTCATCACTAGCACCTTCCATTTGCACAGATAAGGTTTTTTGAATTTTTCTAGATTTACCTTTACTTAAAAATTCGTCAGCTGCTTCTACTAGTTTTGCATAATCTCCTTTTTTTATTTTGCCACCACATGGACCTGCACATCTCTTTAAATAATAATTAAAGCAAGTTTTATCTCCAGCATCTACTTGTTTGTCTGTACAAGATCTAAGTAAGAATATTCTTTGAAGTGTTTTTATTGCTGAATTAACTGCGAGAGAGCTTGCGAATGGACCATAATATTTACCTGATTTATTTTTTGCTCCTCTGTGTCTCTCGATACGGGGAAATTCATGATCAGAAATAAAAATATATGGAAATGATTTGTCATCTTTAAGTAAAATATTAAATTTTGGTTTATATTTTTTAATTAGATTCGCTTCCAAAAGCAAAGCTTCACTTTCGTTTGTAGTGGTAGTTATCTCTAGTTTACAAGTTTGAGACAACATTCTTTCAGTTCTTATTATATGATTCTTTTCAGATATGTAGCTTTTCAGTCTATTGGGAAGATTTTTTGCTTTTCCAACATACAAAACCTCATTTTTTGAATTTAACATCCGATACACACCTGGAAGCTTTGGAATTAAAGGAATTTCTTTTTTAATTACTTCTTTTCCAATCTCAGAGTTGATCATAACTTCTTTTTTTGGAAATTTGAATCCCAACAGATGAACAATCTTTCATAATTTCCAACTTTTCAATTTTTAGACTTATTTTGTCAATTCTTTTATCTTTAAATAATTCATCAAAAACATCTTCTGCCAGTGTTTCTAAAAAATTATAGTGTTTATTTTTAACTAATTTTTTAATTAATTTTACAATTTTTGCATAATTTACTATCGATTTTAAATCTTTATCATTTGATGGTTTTTTATCTTCATAATTAACCTCTAAAGAAAATTTGACTTTTTGAGCTTTGTCTTTTTCAAAATCGTAGTATCCTAGTCTTAGATTCAATATAAGTTCTTTGATAAGTACTTTTTTTTCATAATTAAATAAAATTTTGTCTTTGTTTATTTTTACTACTTTAAGAATATTTTTTTTCATTCTTTAACACTCATTATATCTGGTGTTTGCCAGTTTAAATTTTGACCACTATCAATTGCTATTACTTGACCTGTAATAGATCTATTTTTTACAAAAAAGTCAACAGCATTACATATTTCTTCAACATCTACTTGTTTTTTTAGAGGTGTCGCTAAAAACTGTTTTTTGAAGTGTTTTTCAGACTGTCTTTTATTTTTTATTGTTGGTCCTGGAGCGATTCCATTGACTCTTACATATGGCGCCAAGCTCATTGCACTTGTTTTTGTTAGGGTATATAGGCCTGTTTTACTAATAGTGTATGAAAAAAAATAGGGAGTAAGTTTGAAAACTCTTTGATCTATAATATTAATAATATTATTATTTTTACCTCTGATATTTTTTGCAAATTCTTTCGATAAAAGAGCAGGTGCTCTTAAATTTGTTCTCAAGTGTCTTCCCCATCCACCAGTTGAAAAATTTTCTAACTTGTCATTTTCAAACAAGGATGCATTATTTATTAAACAATCAAAATACTTTAATCTCGATTTTGCAAATTTTACTATCTTTTTAACGTGCTTCTCATTACTCAAATCACCTTTAATTAAATAAACTTTTGTACCCTTTTTTTGTAAATCAGTCTTTAAATCTTCAGCTTTTGATCTTGATTTATTATAATGAATAATTATTTCTTTCTCAGGCCCTGACAATTTTTTAGCGATTGCTGCACCAATCCTAGTTGCTCCACCTGTAATAATTATTTTCCGTGCTTCCATTTTTTGTCTCTTTTTTTTGTAACCTTCGTACCAGGCATACCCATTGTAGATCTGCCTTTTGGATAAAGTTTATTTTTAAGATCATACTGTCTGACCTTGGGATTTAAAGTAATTTCTAACTCTGTACTTTCCAATTTTCTTATTTCATCCCTTATCTTTGCCGCCTCCTCAAATTCTAAATTAGACGCTGCGTCTTTCATCTTTTTATTTAAGCCCTTAATATGTTTTTTTAAATTTCCACCTATATTTGAACCTTCGCTGATTTGAACATAATCCTTCTCATAAACACTTTCTAGAATATCAGATATTTCTTTCTTTACAGATTTTGCATTTATATTATTTTTTCTGTTGTATTCTATTTGTATTTCTCTCCTACGGTTTGTCTCACTTACAGCTTTTTTAATGCTTTTTGTCTCTTTATCCGCGTAAAGAATTACTTTTCCATCAACGTTCCTTGCCGCTCTTCCAATCGTTTGAATTAGAGATGTTTCTGACCTCAAGAAACCTTCTTTATCAGCATCCAATATTCCTACCAAAGCACATTCTGGAATATCTAATCCTTCTCTTAGCAAGTTAATACCTACTAAAACGTCAAATACACCCATTCTTAAATCTCTCATAATTTCAATTCTTTCCAGGGTGTCAATATCAGAATGTAGGTATCTCACTTTAATTCCGTTTTCGTGCAAATACTCAGTAAGATCCTCAGCCATTTTTTTTGTTAAGGTTGTTACTAGTACTCGATTATTTTTATTTACTATCTCTTTACATTCATGCATTAAATCATCTACTTGATTTTTTGCAGGCCTTATTTCAACATTTGGATCTATTAATCCAGTAGGCCTAATTACCTGATCAATATATCTTCCTTTTGTTTGATTAAGTTCCCATGGCCCAGGTGTTGCAGAAACAAATACTGTTTGAGTTCTCATAGCGTCCCATTCTTCAAATTTTAATGGACGATTATCCATACATGATGGGAGTCTAAATCCATATTCTGCAAGTGTACTTTTCCTTGATCTATCTCCTTTAAACATTCCATTTAATTGAGGAACAGTAACGTGACTTTCGTCAACAAATATTAATGTGTTATCTGGAAAATATTCAAATAAAGTTGGAGGTGGTTCGCCCGGTTTTCTTCCTGACAAAAATCTAGAATAATTTTCAATGCCAGCACAGGATCCTGTTGCTTCAATCATTTCTAAATCGAATTTTGTTCTCTCTTCAAGTCTTTGTGCTTCAAGTAGTTTATTTTCTTGTTTAAATTTTTTTAATGTAATTTCTAATTCTTTTCTAATATTTATTGTTGCCTGTTCAATGGTTGGTTTTGGAGTTATGTAATGACTGTTTGCGTAAATTTTAATTACATTAAGTGGCTTGACAGTATCACCAGTTAATGGATCAAATTCCTCAATATTTTCTAATTTCTCACCAAATAAAGACAGCCTCCAAGCTCTATCTTCTAGATGACTTGGGAAAATTTCTAAATATTCACCTCTCGCTCTAAATGTACCTCTGTAAAAATTCTGATCATTTCTTTTGTATTGTAATGCTACTAAAGATCTTATTATTTGTTCTCTGTCATATTCATAATTCTTTTTTAAAGTCAATGTCATTTTACTGTAAGCTTCAACTGAACCCAGTCCATAAATGCATGAGACGCTAGCAACTATAATGACATCGTCTCTTTCCAAAAGCGATCTTGTTGCTGAGTGCCTCATTCTATCAATTTGCTCATTAATCGAAGCTTCTTTTTCAATGTAAGTATCTGATCTAGGTACATATGCCTCTGGAGTATAGTAATCGTAGTATGAAACAAAATATTCTACTGCATTTTCTGGAAAAAAAGTTTTCATCTCACCATAAAGTTGAGCCGCTAAAGTTTTATTTGGTGCAAGAACAAGCGCAGGTCTATTTGTTTCCTCAATAACTTTTGCCATTGTAAATGTTTTGCCTGACCCTGTTACTCCAAGCAAAACTTGATTAAATTCACCTTTTTTTGAAGAACTAACAAGTTTTTTAATTGCTTCTGGCTGATCTCCAGCAGGTTTAAAATCTGTTATAATTTTAAATTTCTTCCCTCCTTCAAGTTTTCCAGTCACCTGTGGATTTCTACTCTGAATTTCTGTAATTAGGTCTTGATAAGTATTTTCCATAAAGTAAAGAAGGTAATAAATTAAATATTAATTTCAATGAGCATAATATCAGACAGTTTAAAGAGAATTAAACCATCTCCTACCATTTCTGTTACACAAAAAGCTAGAGAATTAAGAGATGCCGGCAAAGATGTAATAGGTTTAGGGGCAGGTGAGCCTGATTTTGACACGCCAGACAATATAAAAGAAGCTGCAATTAAAGCTATTAAAGAAGGGCACACTAAATATACTGCAGTTGACGGTACAGCAGACCTAAAACAAGCCATTGTAGAAAAATTTAAAAAAGAAAACAATTTAAGTTATACAACAGACCAAATTACGGTTGGAGCCGGTGGTAAACATGTAATCTACAATTTAATGATGGCAACATTGAATAAAGGTGATGAGGTAATAATCCCAGCTCCTTACTGGGTGTCATACCCTGATATTGTTTTATTGGCAGGAGCAAATCCAATAGTTATTGAATGTCCGGAAGAGCAAGGTTTTAAATTATCTGCAAAAGATTTAGAAGCATCAATTACCAACAATACAAAATGGGTAATATTAAACTCTCCCTCAAATCCTACTGGAGCTTGTTACACTGAGCAGGAGATAAAAAACCTTGCGCATGTCCTTAAAAGAAAACCACATGTAAACATCCTTAGCGATGATATATATGAACATATCACTTATGAAGGATTTAAATTTTATACAATTGCTCAAATTCCTGAATTAAAAAATAAAGTGATTACAATGAACGGTGTAAGCAAGTCTTATGCTATGACAGGATGGAGAATAGGTTATGCAGCTGGAGATAAAGAAGTAATAAAAGCAATTGCTAAAATTCAATCTCAATCAACTACAAACCCTTCTTCTGTAAGCCAGGCAGCTGCAGTAGAAGCTTTAAAAGGAACTCAAGAATTTATTCCTATTAGATCACTAGCATTTCAAGAAAGAAGAGATTTTGTAGTTAATTCATTAAACTCAATTAGCGGTATTAGTTGTATAAAACCAGATGGAGCATTTTATGTTTTTCCAAGTTGTAAAGATTTAATTGGAAAAAAAGATAAAAAGGGAAAAAAATTAGAAAACGACAGTGATTTTGTACAATCACTTTTAGAAAATAACAACGTTGCCGTTGTTCAGGGATCTGCATTCGGATTAGATGGATATTTTAGAATATCTTATGCTACTTCAATGAAAAATTTGGAAAAGGCAATGAGTAGAATAAAAGAGTTTTGTGAAAGTTTAACTTGAAGTTCTAGATGAAAATTGGATTACTGTTTGGATCTTCAGGATTAATTGGGAACAATCTTTTAGATAACTTGATAAGTGATAAAAATTATAAAAAAATAAAATTATTTGTAAGACATAATATAACAATAAACCATCCCAAAATAGAAATAATTTACACCGACTTCAAAAATTTAGAAAAACATAAAAGCGATATAACGGGTGATGATTGTTTCTTTTGCATTGGAACTACAATCAAGAATACTCCAGACAAAAATGAATACAGGAGAGTAGAACACACAATACCTATAGAAATAGCAAAAATTGCTAAATCAAATTATGTTAAATCATTTATGTATGTTTCCTCTGGTTTTGCAAATCCTAAAAGCTCTGGATTTTATCTTAAAAATAAAGGTGAAGTTGAAGAAGAATTAAAAAATTTAAAATTTAAAAATTTAGGTTTACTTCGTCCGTCTTTCTTGTTGGGAAATAGAAAAGAACAAAGAATTGGAGAAAAAATTGGAATACAAATTTTTAAATTACTAACACCTTTTTTTTTAGGAAGTTTAAAAAAAATGAGACCAATCAAGGCCTCAGATGTCGCAAAAGCGATGATAGTATTAGCTAATAGCTCTTTTAAAAAGACTATTTATGAGTCTAATGAAATTGTGGATCTGCTTAATTAGCTTTTAGATAAATGTTTTTCAGCTTCCAGTGCTGCCATACATCCCATTCCTGCCGCTGTTACAGCTTGTCTAAATACTTTATCTTTCACATCACCTGCAGCAAATACACCTGGAACATTAGTTTCTGTGGAGTCTGGTTTTGTTATTAAATATCCTTCATTATCCATATCAATCTGATTTTTAAATAACTCAGTAGCTGGATCATGGCCGATTGCAATAAAAAGACCATCAATTTTTAGTTCCTTAGTTTTGTTTGTTTTTACATTTTTTATTTTTAAACCAGTGACATTTTTTGGATCTTTATTACCAATAACTTCTTCAACAACCGAATCCCATATAATTTCAATTTTCTTATTATCCATTAATTTCTTCTGTAGCATTTTTTCTGCTCTTAAAGAATCTCTTCTATGTATTAATTGAACTTTAGATGCAAATTTAGTTAGAAACATTGCTTCCTCTACAGCCGCATTTCCACCCCCAACTACAGCAACTGTTTTGTCTTTGAAGAAAAACCCATCACATGTAGCACAAGCAGATACGCCAAATCCTCTAAAGCTTTGCTCTGAGTCTAGCTGAAGCCATCTAGCTTGAGCGCCTGTTGAGATAATAATAGAGTCTGCTGTATACGCTTGACCACTATCACCTATCGCTTGATATGGACTTTTTTTTAAATCAACTGACTTTATATGATCTTGTATCATTTCTGTCCCCACAGCCTCTGCCTGACTTCTCATTTGGTCCATCAACCATGGTCCTTGGATTACCTCAGAAAATCCTGGATAATTTTCTACATCGGTAGTTGTAGTTAATTGTCCACCAGGCTGTATACCATGAACTAAAATTGGCTTTAACATTGCCCTAGCAGCATATACTGCCGCTGTGTAACCAGCTGGCCCTGATCCAATTATTAACACTTTTGTATGTTTAGTTGGATTTTGTGTCATACGATGTCTATATAGTGATTAATGGGTAAATTAAAAGGTTTATTATTAACTGAAGGATTACATGGAATGGTAAGTCAGGTTGAGGGTTTAGCAAAAGCACTTGATTTGGATTATTTTCACGAGAAAATTGAATTAAATAATCCCTGGAATTTGTTTCCTCCGTCTCTCACTCCAAAAAATAAATTTATCTTTAAGAATCAAATTAAAAAAGATTATGATATTATTATTTCTTGTGGAAGAAAAAGTGTAATTCCTTCAATAATTTTAAAAAATATCGCAAGTAAAAAAGTGGTCAATATTCATATCCAAAATCCAAAAGTTTCACTTCATAATTTTGATTATATTGTAGCGCCTGATCATGACAATATACGTGGACCAAATGTTTTGATTTCAAAAGGGGCTATTCATTATCTTACGTTAGACGAAATTAATAAAGCTAGAAGCTATCTAGAAAATAAAATAGATACCCAGAAAGATATAGTAACTTTAATTCTTGGAGGTCCCACAAAGTATTATAATTATACGAACGAAAATATTATTCAAATTTTTACAAAAATTAATAAACAAATAATTGAAAAAAACTTACAATTAGTAGTTATACCTTCAAACCGCACTCCAGAGAAAATAACTCAATTTGCTAAGGAATATTTTAACAAAAATCGTTTGATAGTGGACTCAGTTGATAAACAGGCTTATCTATCAAGTTTGGCACTGGCAAAGTATATTATCGTTACTTGTGACTCAACTTCTATGATATCTGAAGCGGCTCTTACCGGAAAACCTGTTTATGTCGCAATGATTCCTGCAAATAGGAATGATAAAAGATTTCAAAAATTTAGAAATTTATTAGAAAGTATGAATATAATCAAAATATTAGAAAATCAGCTTGATACATGGAGCTATGAAAAATTAGATGAAACAAATAGAATTGCAAAACAGATAAAGGAAAATTTATTTTAATGTCATTTTTAAATTCTATAAATAACAATTCTAAAAAATTTGTAGATCCATTTGATCACTGGGAATTAAACAATCCTCTTACAGATGGACAAATAAACGAAATAATTGATGCAGAAATTGCAAACCCATCTGAACATAATCTCAACTATGATGGAACTAGAGCAATTGATGGAGGGGAAGGGATTTTTAGACAAGGAATAGCAGATGGTGGAAAAGCGTTAAAATTTAGATGTTTTGTAACTAAAGAAAACTCAAGTACTTTTCCCGAATTAACTAAATTTATTAATGAGCTTCAAAGTAAAGACACTACGAACAGAGTTACTGAGTTAACAGGTAAAGATTTATCCAACTCATATGTAAGAGTAGAAATTATTTGTGACCGGAAAGGTTTTTGGCTTAAGCCACATTGTGATATTGAGGAAAAATTACTATCGTGTTTATTATTTGTAAATAAACATCATGAGAGTGAAGATTTGGGAACTGATTTTTATGATAGTAATTTAAAAAAAGTAAAAACTATACCGTACAAAGATAATTATGGTTATTTTTTTACAAGTGGACCTAATACATGGCATGGTATGGAAAAAAAAGAAATTATAAAAGAAAGAAGATGTCTTCAAGTAAATTATGTAACTTTCAAAACTGATTGGAGAGTTGATTAATTAGTTGAGCTTAATAATCTTAGTATCGATGCTATTATTCCGTGACCAGACAATTCTATAGCAACAATAATTACCACAAAAAGAATAATTTTTTTACTCATTTAACTAAAAGAAACGTTATTAATAAAATCCAAAAAAAAGCATAATAATAATAAATATATTTCTTAGCAAACATTCTCGGCACGCTTTGAATTTCTTTCTCATTTTTGTTTTTTTGCTTCATAATAGATAAATATTATACATCGACAGTAATTTTGTCTCCAACTTTTATTGTCCCAGAGGAAAGAATTTCACATCTTAAACCGCCCCTTCTTAAAAACTCTTTTATAATGTTGTCTTTTCCAAGTCTATTCTGCAAATCTTTACAAGGTCTGCATAAATCATTCACTTTCAGTGTAATTTCTCCAATAGTAATTTTTTTACCAACTAAATCATTTAATTTAATGCCTTTTGTTATAATATTTCTTCTAAATTCTAAATAATTAAAGTTTGTTTTGAAGGCTTTGTTATAATAATCAATATTTTCACTTTCTATTAAAGTGATTTGTTCGCGATCTCCGTTATACTCATGAAAATACCTATCTCCAATTATTCCTTTTGAAGAAATTACTTCAATTTTCATTTTATTTTCTATTTCTTTGTTATTTTTTTCTGTAATTCCAATTTTAAACACAACAGACATTATTTATCCTGAAGTGATTTAACAGATAATTTTTTTGTTTTAAGTGATTTAATTGCCTCTAAAAAAGCATAAGCTGTAGACATATTGGTACAATATGGAACTTTGTTAATTAATGTAGCGCGCCTTATAGCCCTTGCATCACTTATTCTGTGCTTTTTATTTCCACCACCCGTGTTAATAACTAATGATATTTTATCTGAATTTAAAACATCTACAATATGTGGGCTTCCAGAACTTATTTTATTAATTGTTTTACACTTCATTCCATTTAATCTGATTATATCTGAAGTTCCTTTCGTTCCTGACAAATTAAATCCTAATTTAGTTAATCTTTGTGCTATTCCTAATACCTCTTGCTTATGGGAGTCTTTTACGGATAAAAAAGCTAATCCACTTTTAGGCAATGAATTGGAGGCAGCTATTTGACTTTTGGCAATTGCCATTCCAAAATCATCATCAAAACCCATTACTTCTCCAGTTGATTTCATTTCTGGGCCGAGCAGAACATCGCTATCTGGAAATTTATTGAACGGAAATACAGCTTCTTTTACTGCAAATCTTTTATTGGTTTTGTATTTTAACTTATATTTTGATAATTTTTCACCTGCCATTATTCTAGATGCAATTTTAGCTAAAGGGATACCATTTGCTTTTGAAACAAATGGAACTGTTCTGCTTGCTCTTGGATTAACCTCAATCACAAAAACTTCATCTTTTTTTATAGCATATTGAATATTTAAAAATCCTTTAACTTTTAAAGCCAATGCAAGTTTTTTTGTTTGTATTTTTAATTCTTTTAAAATACCTTTTTTAATTGAAACAGGAGGTAGACAGCAAGCAGAGTCACCAGAGTGGATCCCTGCCTCTTCTATATGCTGCATAATTCCGGCAACATAAACATCTTTACCATCGGAAATAGCATCAACATCTACCTCCATTGCATTATTAATAAATTTATCAATTAAAATTGGGTTATCTTCTGATGCTTTAAATGCTTCAGTTATAAATTGCTTTAATTGGCTTTTGTCGTGAACTATTTCCATAGCCCTTCCACCTAATACGTAAGACGGCCTTACAACAACAGGAAGCCCTATATTTTCGGCTATTTTTATTGCCTGATCAAATTTATATGCAATTCCACTTTCAGCTTGTTTTAAGTTAAGTTTTATAAGCAGATCTCTAAATTGATCTCTGTCTTCAGCTAAATCAACGGATGCATATTGAGTTCCCAATATTGGTAGGTTGTTTTTGTGTAAAAATTTTGCAAGTTTAATGGGTGTTTGCCCTCCAAATTGAGCTATTACACCTAAAAGATTACCTTTTGACTGCTCTTTAAGAATAATGTTGTACACATATTCCTCTATTAGTGGCTCAAAGTATAATCTATCGCTTGTATCGTAATCTGTTGAGACAGTTTCAGGATTACAATTAATCATTATAGTTTCAAAACCTGCCTCTTTAAGAGAAAAACTAGCCTGACAACAACAATAATCAAATTCTATACCTTGACCAATTCTATTTGGTCCACCTCCAAGAATGATAATTTTCTTTTTACTACTTGGGTTGGACTCGCATTCTGTCTTTAAAGTTAAATTTCTTTGATATGTTGAATACATGTAAGGAGTAAATGATTTAAATTCTGCCGCACATGTATCAACCTTTTTAAATACTGGTAATACTTTAAGAGCAATTCTTCTTGATCTTACAACTTTCTCTTTTAATTTTGTAATTTTAGATAATTTTTTATCAGAAAATCCTATAGATTTAATTCTATTAAATTCCTCAAAAGTTTTAGGAAGCCCTTTTTTTCTGATATTATTTTCTTCGTTAACAAGCTCTTTAATTTGGTTTAAGAACCAGGGATCGACTTTTGATAATTTATATACTTTATCTAAAGCTATTTTTTTTCTAAATGCTTCTGCTATTAAAAGTAATTTATTTGGAACATTTATTTTTAATTGTTTTAAAATTTCATTTTTGGAGTAATTGAAAATATTATCTAGTCCCAATAGACCAGTCTCAAGAGAAACCAACGCTTTTTGAAGAGACTCTTTAAAATTTCTTCCAATTGCCATTGCTTCACCCACAGATCTCATAGAAGTACCTAAAATAGCTTTTGTGTCTGAAAACTTTTCAAAAGTAAACCTAGGTATTTTTGTTACTACGTAATCGATTGTTGGTTCAAATGAAGCTGGAGTTACTTTGGTTATTTCATTTTTAAGCTCATCTAAAGTGTATCCAACAGCTAGCTTTGCTGCAATTTTAGCTATTGGAAAACCAGTTGCTTTTGAAGCTAAAGCCGAAGATCTTGACACTCTTGGATTCATCTCAATTATTACCATTCTTCCATCCTTTGGATTTATGGCAAACTGAACATTCGATCCACCAGTTTCTACACCAATTTTTCTTAAGCAGGCAATTGATGCATTTCTCATCACTTGATATTCTTTATCAGTAAGAGTTAAAGCCGGAGCAATAGTCACCGAATCTCCCGTATGAGTTCCCATTGGATCAATATTTTCAATTGAACAAATAATTATACAATTATCGTTTTTATCTCTGACAACTTCCATTTCGAACTCTTTCCATCCATCAAGGCACTCTTCAACCAAAACTTGGCTCTGAGGAGACTCATGCATACCTTCTTTTACAATTTTAAAAAAGTCTTTCTTTGTTCTTGCTATTCCACCACCAAGTCCTCCAAGAGTAAATGAAGGTCTTATTATTGCAGGCAAACCAATTTTGTTTAGCGTTTTTTTTGCTTTTTTATAGTTATTAAGAATTTCTGATTTAGGAAGATCAATTCCAATATCAGACATGTTTTTTCTAAATTTTTTTCTGTCCTCAGCATTTGCTATTGCATTCGAATTTGCCCCAATAAGCTCAATTTTATATTTTTTTAATAGTCCAATTTTTTCAGCTTTAATTGCTAAATTCAGTGCAGTTTGTCCACCCATAGTTGGAAGAATTGCCTCTGGTTTTTCTATTTTAATAATCTCCTCTAAAACCTCAATTGATATTGGTTCAATATAAGTTTTATCTGCAACTCCTGGATCAGTCATAATTGTTGCAGGATTTGAATTAATTAATATAACTTTATAACCTTCATCTTTAAGTGCCTTACATGCTTGAGTTCCTGAATAATCAAATTCACAAGCTTGACCAAT
>CEUJ01181512.1_pt1 | contig 14598 bp, 11 predicted proteins | sample 361531 | NCBI WGS metagenome assembly CEUJ01 (sample SAMEA2622842, study PRJEB7988) | marine metagenome | biome: marine biome (ENVO:00000447); feature: marine epipelagic mixed layer (ENVO:xxxxxxxxx); material: "saline water (ENVO:00002010), including plankton (ENVO:xxxxxxxx)" | depth 140 m | reverse complement strand
AATTATCCATTGGTTGTAGATCCAATTGCAATGTATGTATTCGAATTTTCATCATACCTATCTCAACAAGACCTTGTAGATATCTGGCAAAATGTTCTTCCTGACATCGGAAGAGAACACGAAGTAGCGCAATCTACAATATCACACTCTCTATTGAGCAATAGAAAAATGATAAATCAGAAAAACTTGAGAGAGGATATACGCTGGATGGTATTTAAAGTAAAACAGAGAGCGGCTTCTAGATATTTTGATGGAGTGTTTACAAAAGAAGGTAACAAAGAAAGTGTTTTTTCTCCAACACTAGGTTTTCGTTCAAAAATTCAATATAACTGGCCATATGATTTCTTTTCACTTGTAGAACTAGTTAAGATTGATGCTGGAATTGTATTTTCTGATGTTGAAACTGATGATAACGGCGAAGAAAGAACCAAACCAAAAGTTGCAAATGAAGAAAACAGAAGAGTTCAATTAAATACTTTATTCCCAAAAGGTAAAAAATGACATTTTTTGATAAAAAAACAGAAGTTATGAAAATTGAGCTTACGCCTTATGGAAGGTACAAACTTTCAATAGGCAGGCTTAAACCACACCACTACAGGTTTTTTGACAACAATGTTGTGTATGACGGCAATGCCATCGGAATAACAGAAGATCAAAATGATGCAGATCATAGAATTAGACAAGAGACCCCTTTGTTAAAGCAAAACCCGAATGTCTCGGGTGTTGAAACCGGTATTAGAATACTAGAAACAGATGATCTAAGTGTTCAAATGCATTATAGTTCTTCCGGAACAGAAATTAGATTTCGCCAAAACGACAGACAAAATAAGAGAGATGACCACATAAATCAAATGATTTACAATCTAGGGACAATAAAATATGAGTCAGATCAGTCACCCTCTTTTCAAGTTGATGCTTTCCGGGGAGAATTATCTGAATCGACTAGCAAATTTTATTCTTCAAAAAACATTCAAACCTCCTCTATTCCACAAATTGATTTAAAAATTTCCTATGAGGCATTCATAGCAAACACTTTAGTACAAGTTTACTCCGGCGACTACGACTTTGAGCCGATTGGCCCTTTCAATGATGGAAGCAGAATAGTGTTTAAAAAACAAAATCCTTTACTAAGAATTACCGAGAGAAATGCATTTGATGAGAAAGAAAACTTTCACGTTACTGCATACAAAGTATTTGAAGACGGCGATGAGCTGCTGTATGAAAAATTAAATTTTAAAAAGCAAAATAAAAAAATACAATCTGATCTTTATGTTGAGGGTGTTCAAAATGAAGCAATAACAAACTTAGGAGTACATGACGTACCTTATTTTGTTGATTTGCTGTTTGATAAAGAGATAGCAGAGTCTGATTATTGTGCAACAATTGGAGACTTAAAAATTAGAAATATTTATTTAGACAATGAAATAATATGCCCCGATCTACAAGAGACGCCTCCTTTTAATATTTACCAATCACAAGTTTCACCAGAAGATTTGGAGGATTGCGATTAATGTCTGATTTAGTTTTGGGTATGGAATACTTACCAAATGTTTTTATTGATAACATCGACACAATTCCCTCTGGGCTTCGACAGGAAGCTATTGTGCACGGATGTATCTATGATCTTCACGAAAATCCAGGCTGGTCAATCGATGAAAGATTTTTAGGGTTTTTAAAAGTTGGGATTATTATTGAAAGAAACCCAGAAAAAATTGAAGAACTAAAAAAAGGAAATATTCCTTCTGAACTGCTGTTTGTTAACGACAACGTCGATTTTTACCAAAACCGCCCAAACCACATACCGCATTATTCATACTCAGTTCTAAACATGAGAACTTCAGAAGAATCAATAAGGGGCATTAAATACAAAAAATTTAAATTCAAAACAGAAAAATTCTCTTTTAACGCTTGGAGATCAAAGTTTTATGTATTCGCGTTTTCATATATCGATACCCAAGAAGTGATAGATACCCTGGGGTTGGATCTAGGTTTTTCATCAACAAGAATGTATCACGGCACAATCTCTGGAGAAATAATTTACAATCTCGGCTCTATTCCCCAAACTTCTTACATTAAAGATATAGGCTCTCCAGACCCATGGATAGGCCCAATTAGGAAACCCGACACTCCCCAGGCAGGACTTGGTACCACGGGAGATTGGATAATGGGCTCAAATAATAGTTTTTACGTAGACCCTTTGTCAGTAGATTTAATGCCAATTACAGCTAATAAAATCACTTCTTTTACTGAATTTCCGGAAGTAGATAGAAGACAAGTCGATATGACAAATTCAGACAAAATGTTGGTGTCCGGAAACACAGGTCCCACACCATCAAGTCGGTCACAGTTTGAAGGTGGAACAGAGGAAACTGCATTTGAAAATGAAGAAGATGAGCCACAACAAGCAGGTCTTTCCGCAGAAGAATTAGCAGAACTTAACCAATCACAACAAGAAAAGACTGATACCTATTACACTGAGGGCGATGAGTATCAATTGGAAGATGGAACTCCGTATGTAGGGTTTTATCACTTTCACCAGGGGCACCCAATGACTGGAGAAGAACATGGGTCGGAACCTAATCAAATGATGCTTTATCCATTAGAGACTGAGGAAAACTATTACGAGGGAGAAGTTCAACAGCACTCTCTAGGTGGCGGGAGTTCTGCAAAGACAATGACAACACTGGGGCCTTTTTTTAATAATGTTCGTAGTTTTAGTGGTGTGCAAAACAAAGCCGTATCTTTCCCTAGCCCTTATCATCAATCTGAATTTGTAGAAGATGCTGATAGAAACGTTTCTAATGTCGTCATCTTGGATCTAGAGAATATATCACTGAGAAATAGCAAGCATGCTCAATTATTGTTTAAACACAATAAAAAGATTTTTTCGTTGGTTAATAAAAACTGTAACATTAAAGGCATCGAAGTTAAAAGGATTCCACTGAAACAGGACAAAGTGCATAGCCCTTTTGGTATGCCATTTCCACTCTTAGACCACTCTGGTACAAAAGTAATAGCAAAATCAAATAATAGCTCTAGGACACTAAAGACAAAGACACTCTATTTGACACCTAACAATAAAAAAATCTCAATAGCCCCATCGGTTATTAGAGAAAACAAATTAAATGAATTGTTTGATGGTAAAAAAATAACAAGAGCTCTTGTGAATGATTCAACGATGATTGGTAAAATTGAAAATGTAAATCTAACATTGCCCAGTAATTTAAGGGCAATCAAATTTGTAGATTATAGTATAAATGACAATATTGATGGTAAGTACAAATATTCTATTAATGTTAAAATTGATGATCAAAGTTACAAATACTGCGTGTCGATTTTAAAAAAACTAATCCACTATGGCAATAAAATAGAAAATTTAAGCAATGTTATAATTATGAAAAACGCCTACGATGGAGAGAAGTTCATCCCCAGTTTTCTAAATGAATTCTATAGCCAATACAACATTGATGTCGACGAAAGTAACGGTATGCTTTTGAGCAGATTTGATACTGAATTGCTGAATAAAAGCTTTTTAGTTGATTCCTTCAATGTTCTAATGATCGCAGAAAAACTATTAGGCACTTCAGTTTTCTCAAAGGCAATATCAAATAGTTTAAACTTATTTTCAACAAGCCCAGAGAAAATTTTAAACACTTCAAATTATTTTAATAAAGTTATTTCAAAATTTAAAGACATGTATGAGCTTTCCGATGGCCAATCTTTTGAAAAATCCTCAACCTCTAGTGGTCGCAAAAAAGAACTAATAGAGCAAGAGATACTTCTAAAAGAAGAATATGAAAGAAAAATTTCTATGCCAATAGGTATGAATTTTATTTTCTTAGATAAAACACATGAAGTTCCAACAATAAACTCTAGTTTTTTTAGACAAAGAGCCGATATTGAGGTTTCAAAGTTTTTTGAAACAAGTATCAATAAACGCTCTGATGTTCTTTCGCCACTCACTAGCCAAGAAAAAACTGCTTTTGCCAACATTGATAGCTCAAAATTTAAATACTTTTCACCAGCGAAAATATTTTTTAAAGACAAACAGATTGATACTACAATAATTAATTCAGACTCATTTGATGCGGATCTTTTTAATTCCATGAGAGTTGTAAAAAGAGCTTTAGAAGCAAATGAAAGTGTTGAAGAAGACAGCATGTTAGATGAAAAGGAAGAAATAGAAAACGAAGACTTGATTGATTCGCGAGATTATTTAGGAAGTGCAACTAAATTTAATCGCCTATTGATCAACCAAAACAGTGTAAGTGAATTAAAAATAACCAGAAACCGGTTTCCATCTTTAGACAATAAAATGCTAAAAGCAAAAACAAAACCAATAACATTAAAATTATTTAATCCATCGCAACCCGAAAATCTGGTGAGCAGACTTGGGAAGCAAAATTTAATTTCAATGCCGCTGCAGCTCAAAGCTTTGACAATGATACAAACACCGACAATAAAATATGATATTGATAAAATTGAATTTGATCCTATCTCTAATGTTCAAACGCAAGCAGTTTTTGAACAGAATTTTTTAAATATTATGAAGGTAGAGTATTTGCTGGGATTCAATAGGATGAATGGGGTGATGAACATGGAGGAGCCTATCTACAAAGAATTTGAAACAAACAATTTAAGCCACTCTCAAAATAAAAACTGTTTGTGTAGAATAGTAGAGCAAAACATTGAAGGCCTCCAGGTGTCAAATAGATTTGTAAATATTCATGATAAAGTTTTTGTTATGGAAAACACAAAAAAAATGCAAATGAATTCAAAAATACCAGATGACCCTGCAGATTATGTACAAATTTCAAATACCGGACAACCAGAAAGCACAGGGTATTCTAAGGTAGAATATACTACTCTGCCTATTAATCAAAATTTTAACAACTATGGGATTGCAAAAGAAGTTGTTCCAAGGTTTTTTGATGTAGCAGTGATAGCGCCTGAGCAAACTACACCATCGCCGCAAGCTTCTGAGCCGACTATATCTCCAACAATAAACTTAGGGAGCAACCCATATGGCTAGAAAAATAACAATAATAGACGAAGAATACGAGAACAACCCAGATATTTTTTCACAATATTTGAGATTTGCAAATATCGGCAACCAACAGACTTCCACTATTACAATTATAAATGAGCAACAATCAAATACACTGTTATCGTTTTCAACAACAGAAAAAGTTGTGGTGGAATTTTCTCCTATTCATGATTATGAATATATCACAGAGCAAATCCTTCCAGACCTTGAAGCTGGATATTCAGCAACTCTACACAACGGCAGTGTTGTGTTTCCTGAACCAGATAATCTAGAGGATACATTTAACTTCAACAATTATTCAACAGATTTTTTCTCTTTCTACAACATCAGAAATGAGCGATATGAGCTCTTTACTGAGGAGCAGCGCGAAAGAGCATTGCCCAATTTTTGTTTAGGTGCCTTGTGGGACAAAGGGGAAGAAACAACAGAGCAAGAAAAATTCTACACCATGTTTAATCAATTGCCGTCTTTGAAAGAGGCAAAAATTTTAGCCGGCTTTAGGGGAATAAATAATTTTGAATTTGACGAAGAAGCAATCGGAGAAGAAGATGGAGGGGAAATTGATTACACTTACGAAGAAAAAATAGATTATTTCAAACAGTTGATAACTATTACAAGTTCAGTCTCGGTTCAACGATATGTTGACAGCAACGCACATGTTTATGTTGATTTCGAGTATACAAGAGCAGACTCAGAAAAAATAGGAAATTGCCCATTTTTTAATTCAATATCTTTGCCCTTACTGGACACAACCCCAATAAACATAGAGACTACTGGGTTGGATATTACTTTTTCTATCTTTACGCGTAGAGTTGTTGAAGCCTTTCAAGAGGGGTATTCAACCGATGTGTTAATAAAATCTTTTAGAAACGATTCTGCGCCGACAAGAGAATTTCGTGTAACTGATTCTTCAACGGGCACAACAACAACACAACCAATAAAAGTCTATGATGTACCAGAGTTGATTTTAAATGATGGTTGGTCTGCGCAATACAACCCGTCAGAAACTGATGAGATGTTTCTTCGATCCACAGATCAAGAATATTCAAAAGACAACAATTTTTTTGTTTTTGTTTTCAATAAAATGATTCTCGTAGGCAAGCTCAGAGCCTTACTGAGGGACCGCCACAGGATGTTTAATACCTTGATAACAGACCCAGCAAAAAGTCTTATTGAACAAGTTGGATATAAAGTAGAAAAGAGAAGAGATGGTCGCGATGAAGCAATTCAAACTTTTTATTTTTTAAACAGAGATGGGCTTCAAGAGTTCATCGATACACAAGTTAGAATAGATACTGTTTATCACTATAAAATATTTTCCATGTTGGCAATTTTTGGAACAGAATATACATATTCAAATGTGACTTGGAATCAACAATCGGGTGTTTTGAGTTTTGACTTTACTTCTACGCCTTCTTTGAAAATAGCAGAAATTTTAACAGCAGAAAAGACTCTTAGGATTGTGGAACCACCACCTATCGTCCCAGAGATTATGTTTTACAATGAGATGACAACTAAAAACGTATTTAAAATTATGTTAAAGCATCAAGATGGAAACCTAGTCGATGAATTCAGTAGAAAACCATTAAGACCATTCGGAAATAATGCAGAGTACATTGGCAAATTAAAACAATACTTTGGCGGCACTGATGATATTCTTGTCACGTCCGGCAAAACATCAAGTGGCGTCTATGAGATTTACAGAATTGAAGAACCCCCAGAAACATACGCAGACTTTGAAGGTGCACTAATAAGCACTGTCGAATCGCCGGTTGTTTATCGTAATGGTGAGATCGCTAGAAGCACATTCTTTATCGATGCAATAAGGCATGAAAAAAAATATTATTATGCATTTAGAGTGCTAACACATAGATCAAACCCGTCTGAATTGTCACCAGTTTATTGTGTTGAAATGTATGAAGACGCCGATGAAACACATTTAATTTGGGATATTTACGAACCACCAGAGAAAAATAACAGACAAACAGACACGTCAATGAGAAAGTACTTACAGATAATACCAAACTCAATACAAACTATTACAAATGAGGCTTTTTTGCTAGAAAACTATGAATCTGCTCAAGACGCATTTAACTCTGGAGATGCTTTGTTCGAAAATACAAATATCAAAGAGTCAATATGGAAATTTAAAGATAAGCAAAACTACTTAAAGTTAAGATTAGAATCAGAAAATTCTGGCAGAAAAATGGATATAAATCTAATTTTCGAAATAAAAAAACAAACATAACTAATTATTTTAGATTGATTTAGGAGTAATTTAATGGCATTCATAAATAATAGCGGCGACATAATTTTCGATGTTGTCCTGACAGACGAAGGAAGAAGGCTCTTGGCAAAAGGTGATGGTTCTTTTAACGTCGTAAAATTTGCTTTGGGAGACGATGAAATTAACTACGGTCTCTATGACACAACAGCAGCAACAGCACAGCAAGATATTGAAATTCTACAATCACCAATCTTTGAAGCTTTCACAAATAACACTAGCGTTATGAGCTCTATGCTGCTGAGTATTCCAAGAAATAACCTCTTTTACTTACCGGTATTGAAAGTCAATGAAATTTGCGATGGCACATCAACCAAGTTTCACACCCAGGGCGTGATGCATGTTGCTGTAGATGCAAACACTGAAAATAATAACTTTCTATCAAGTGGAACGACTGCTCTCGCATTTGGGCCAAATGGATTGAGAGAGGGTTTTATTTTAGGCTTCAGTAGCACACGCCCCTCAAACTATATCAGGGTCGACGCCGGTATTGACAATGATGCCGTGCCCCCTGAAACAAACATTGCGGATCTATTTTTGGATGAAAATTCATACAGTATTGAACTAGACAATAGACTTGGGTCAATAATTTCTAAAGACGGTGCTACAAGAATTAGACCGTCTTCAATCGACGATGATAACATTGCTATGTATGTAGTATCGGCTGAAACAGACCCAAAAATTGTATACACAAATATGAACTCAGACTCCGCCACTTCATCAAACCAGGTTATTGCTGGTGCGAGATCAACTTATTTGGAATTTAGAATTGCCTCTTCAATCAATTTAAGACAATCTGATTTTCTTTTTAACAGGCTTGGTTCAACAGCCTCTGATCTTCCGGGTAAAAATGGAGTGAATCAAACATACAAATTCATTGATACCCTGGTAAAAATAACAGGCATCAACACGGGTTACTCAATTGACCTTCCAATTAGATTTGTAAAATTAACATAGGTGAAATAAATGGCTTCAACTTTTAAAAATTTAAGTCCTAACGACAAAATATCAACAAAAACTTTGCTTCACGAAGCAATACCACTAACCGGAACAATTCTTTCCGGAACTTATTCTGAAAATAATATCAAAAATTATTCTCATGGAATGTTTCAAAGTGTTTATGACTATCCATTTCTAAGCTCTTCTGCAAACCATATCTTTGACATATCTTTTGGATATTCTAGTGATAGCGGCGCAAGAGCAGCAACAACACTGGCTGCCGCACAAAAAGCAAAGAAAACAAACCTTTACAACCAAATGGCCCAGGTTTTAGTTGGATACGATATAACAGGCTCTATCCAGCAATTTGATGAAGATGGAGACTTGGCCGATGGCACAAAGCTAAAAGAAAATATCTTCTTATCGTTCTCTCGTCTTCTTGTGAAAGATGAAATTAAACGTGGATCTTTCCAGATGACACTGGCAGTTGGTGCGCCAAGCACTCAGAAAAATTACCAATCTTCTACCACTGGGTCTATTGTTGTTAAAGATTTTAACGCAGTGAATTCCTACAAGATCAATTCACCTGTTGGAGAATACGGCATTCTCTACGCCACAGGATCTGCTATCTCAGGCTCGGGCAAGCTTGGAACGGGTATCTACGCAACACATGCCCCATGTGGCCTTATTTACTATCAAGCGGGAGTTGTTGTATTATCAGGATCAGTCTTTATGCCTTCTGGTAGTGGTGGTTTAGTTTTTCTTTCCGCTACGGCATCCTCTGGTAACTTTTTAAATTCAGGCCACGGACCAGCCTCGTTTCATGGCGCTCTTACAGGATCTTCTATAACAACATTGGCAGACAACGTAAGATCTAGAATTCAAAATATTCAATTTAATAACACAGTGGAACTTAACTCTTCAATATATTTCTGCAGAATTAACCACAACGAATTTAATTACTCAGCAAACCCATCATATCTAACAGGCTCTCAAATAAGAGTTAAAAGTAAAGCATCTGATATGCCTGTTTCATACATAACAACAGTTGGGCTGTATTCTGCTAGAAATGAATTGTTAGCAGTAGGAAAACTTTCTGAACCTTTAAGAAAAGATCCCACGATTGAATACACTCTGAGAGCAAGATTGGACTACTAACATGTCTCACAGAAAATTCGGACCCAACGATATTTTCATAAATAGGGTTAAGATGCACCCTGAATGGGATTTTTTCATCTATAGTGGGTCTGTTTATATCAACAAGCAACCAAACGTATCCGGATCTTTTACGGAAAACTACAAAGGTGTTCCGCCGGGATATTTAAGTCTCTATGAGTACAACCTTGATCGTGCTTCAAGCGACATAGGTATTCACCCTTTTTTATCAAAAAGTGCAAATTACAAAACAAGATTTAGATCTGATTTGCTAAACCTACTCGGGGAGCCAAAATCAGGGTCTCTGCCATTCTCCACATTTGGAGACACTATCGAAGCAGAATACAAAATGTCTGCGTCAATAACAAGACAAAGACTTGACCTTGCCCTGCATACCGTAGATGGTCCGTTTGGTCAAGAAGTTATTCCTCGGCATAATAACACTGCTAGTGTTTTACAAAACATGTGCATTCAGTATCAAAAAATTAACAATAATTTCTCGAATACTTTGGTTAGCAGCCTGACAGCATCTGGCAAGACCCCTTTGGATACTTTGTTTGATGTGCCGCATGTAAATATGATTAACATACCCTCTATTTTCTACGGATCAGAAATAAAAAAAGGAACCGTTGAGCTAAATTATTATATTACTGGTACCGTCGTCAGCACCGTAAAAGATTTAAACGAAAATGGACAACTCATTTGCACCCATGATCTTATGCCGGCCGGCTCAAAAGTGTCTGGGTCTGTTGTTGGGCATGTGTTGTACCGCGAAGGTCTCCTGTTCTTTACCGGAGATGCTGTCACACCAGACAGTGATTATCCAGCCTCTCAAAAACTTTCAAATGATGATTATAGTGTAACATACAATGGTGATGTATCAGAGCCAAAATGGTTGCACTTTGGACATGGCGCAAATGAAAAAAGTTCACTAGGTGTTGAAGGTGTTGCTTTGCATAATTCACACACAGCATCTTCCTATTCAATTAACTTTGAAGGAACAACATACAAAAATGTGATGACGCTCTTTTGCCATGCTGACAAGGGTGAGCTTAACTATTCAAACAATCCGACTTTCTTAAATACAAAACACAGTGCATCAATTGTAACATTTCACACCGGTGCTTATACTTACAACGATAATGAGATCGAACTGAAAAATGTTGCGTCTTCTTCTTTTCACAAGGGCGAAGATGAATTCCGAAAAGTGACATATGCTTCTAAGGTTGGTATTTACGACGAAAACAACAACCTTCTTATGACTGTCGATTTGGCGAGACCATACAAAAAAGAAGAAAAAGATAATTTCACATTTAAAATAAAATACGATTTATTGTAAAGATTACTTGACAACTTTCCGTTTATATGTTATACTATAAGATAGGAGTTAATATGATATTAGGATTAGATATTAGTACAAGTAAAATAGGATATTGTGTTCTCAATGAAAAGAAAGAAATAATTGCAAATGAATTCTTAAAACTTAAGCCATTGCAACTAGAAGACAGAGCAGAGATATTTTATGATCTTTTGACTACTCTAAAAAAGAAGTACAAGATAAAGCATATCTTCATAGAGCAACCTTTTTCAATGTTTGGTGGTGGAAGAACCACAGCAACAACAATGGCCAAACTTCAAAGATTCAACGGTATGTGTTCATTTGCAGTTCGAAGAATATTCAAAATGAACCCAGTGCTCATTGCAGCAAACAAAGCAAGGGGTCTTGTTGGTCTTAAAATAAAAAGAGGCGAAGATACAAAAAAGAAAATTATCGAATGGGTTGAAAAAAAATACCCAAAAGATTTTATCGTTGAATTAACTAGTTATGGTAACCCACGTCCCGGGACGGATGACAAAGCAGACGCAGTTATTATTGCTTTAGCTGGGATGGAGATGCTCAATGAAATTAACAGCGGAAGAACTTAGAAAAATAGTTGAAGAAGAAATAAAATTATTTAAGGAAAATGTATTTCCAAAGGTAGATGTAGAGCCACCAACTGATAGGAGTGATTCTTATTTAAATGTACCCGATTTGCCAATAGATTCTCCTAGCCCCAAGAAAGTCAAAAAGAAAATTAAACAGAAGCGCAAAGAAAGATATACAGCCGCAGACGATGTGGAATTTAAAGGTAATTTTGGAAAATTTGATAAAAACAAAAAATACCCTGATGGTTCGTGGGGCCAATTTGTACAGGCTAGTTATGTCCTCACTGCTTTGGAAGTTTCCAAGATAAATAAAAACGAGGAGACAATAGAGAAAACAGCTGCCGCAATAATTGGTGCTGGTAGTGATAAAGTGGCGCCATGGGTTGGGACGTTGATAGCGCTCGGTGGCGCTATTGTATCTTCACCAATCTTAACCGTTGCTGGTATTGGCGCTGGGGTTTATTCTATTGCCAAATCCTTAAAGAAGCAACCAAGCCTAGCGGAGCAAAACCCACAATTAAATGTTTTTAAAATCGACAAACAATATTCCTCTATTTTGGAAAATGAATTAGAGGATAGTCTTTTAAGGGCATATCAAAAAGTATTTGTGCGAAAAGTAAGAACCGCACCAGAAACACAAATGTTAAATATCAATAAATTTATAGAATACATGCTTCGCACCTACAAAGGCGGAAGAACCCTAAAAGGATATAAAAAATAAAAAATATTTGACATTTTCTCCTTGATGTGTTATATTATAGATATCCTTGAGGAGGGAGCATGGAAGAGAAGTTAAAAATTATCCGAGACATTCTTGGAGCATATCGACAATCATCAAATGAATTTTTGTTTCATTGTCCATTTTGTGATCATCACAAGAAAAAGATGTCTGTAAATTTTGCAATAAATGCATTTAAGTGTTGGATTTGCGATACACGCGGCAAGAATATTTATAGACTCGTACGTAAGTTCGGAACCTACCAGCAAAAGCAAAAATGGCTTGAGCTTGATGGCCGCCTAGATTTGTCAGAATTCGACAAAATGTTTATGGAAATGAATAACGAGGAGATTGAATCTGTCACTGAATTGCCACCACACTTTGTATCCCTTTGTAATAAACACCTACCAGTTTCATCTGAGAGGCCATTGCAGTACTTGCATGACAGAGGTGTCTCGCGAGAAGATATTCTAATGTGGAAAATTGGATATTGCACCGAAGGGAGATATGGTGGCCGAATTATTGTTCCATCATTTAATAATTCTGGAAATCTAAATTATTTTATTGCTCGCTCCTTTGTCGGCCACAGAATGAAATACCTCAATCCACCCACCAGCAAGAACGTTATTTTTAACGAGCTGTTTGTGGACTGGGATGAACCTGTGGTTCTCGTTGAAGGGCTATTTGATGCTATCGTTGCCGGACAGAATGCAATACCAATTTTGGGCTCAACGTTGCGAGAAGAAAGCAAATTGTTCCAAGCTATTGTTCTCAACGACACTCCTGTATATTTGGCAATGGACAGTGACGCCCAAAAGAAACAAGAAAGGATGATACGTACAATGTTTAGATATGATATTGAAACGCGTATCATTGACACAAAAAATGTTGAAGACGTTGGCTCAATGAGCAGAGAACAGTTTTTAGAAAGATTTTCTAGAGCCTATGAGCCCGACATTGATCAAATTAACTTTTTTAATGAATTAGCCACAATATGACAAAAAAACCATGAACATTAAGAGACCAAGCAGGCCTATTGGGGCGATGATCTCCTCGTCATCCCCATCCAAATACTTCCCAGCCAAGATGCCCTCCAGTAATTCATAAACACCCAGCGCACCAGCTGCAACAATAACCGTGATGAAAAAATACTCCACATTAAACCCTCCCAAGTTTTTCAAATTAATTAGAAAAAAAAATTGACAAACTCTTCGTTCCATGTTATAATATATACACAATAATTCTTGAGGAGGAAATTATGAACTATTGGACTAAAAAATTTAACAAATTAAACAAAAAATATTGGAATGGAAGCTTGACAAAAGTGAAAGTTATCATTACAGATCTACTAGCTACAGAAAGAGCCGAGGGACTCTACATCTACCCAGAGTATGAAGAAGATAAAGACGGCAACACATTTATCTCAACACCAGCAAAAATTTATTTAGATCGCTCACTATCTCACTATAAAAAAATAAATGTTCTTTTGCATGAAATGTGCCACCACGCTGTGGAGGAATATTATGAAGAACGACCATATCACGACCATGGTAAATGGTGGAAACAAGAAATGGTTCGCTGCGGATTTAAAGGAAAAATAACCAGCACTCGTGGTCATTACAAAACTAGAAACACTTAGGGGATAAAATGAAAAACAAAGAAATGATCAATCATCCGAAACACTACAATTCCGGAAAGATTGAAGTAATTGATTTTATCGAAAGTCTTGGAATTGACGAAGACTTTTGCATTGGAAATGCCATTAAATACATTTCCCGCTACAAACATAAGGGGGATCCTATCGGAGACCTTAAAAAAGCTAAATGGTACATTGAGTACCTCATTAACAAATTGGAGGAAAAATGAAAATAGCTCACATATCAGATACCCACATTCGCAATCTCAAGTATCATTACGAATATAAGATTGCCTTTGAAGATCTCTACAGAAAACTTCGTCAAATGAAGCCCAACTTTATAGTTCATACTGGGGACATAGCTCACACAAAAACTCAACTGTCTCCTGAGTTTTTTCAAATGTGCGCAGGTTTTTTACACAATCTCGCAGAGATTGCGCCAACCTATATTATTTTGGGCAATCATGATGGCAACCTTAAGAACGACACAAGGCAAGATGCCATCTCGCCAATTGTCGACGCTCTAGAGCACAAGAACTTACACCTTCTCAAAGATTCAGGAGAAGTAGATATTACAGACACAGTAACCTTAAATGTTTTGTCTGTGTTTGACAGGGAGAATTGGAGAAAACCAACAGATAAAAGTAGAATAAATATCGCTCTTTATCACGGATCCATTCACGGCTGTAGAACCTCTCAAGGGTTTGTGATCCAAGAGGGTGAAGATTCTGTTGATATTTTTAAGCATTTTGATTTTGCTATGCTTGGAGATATCCACAGGCAACAAAAAATGGACCTGAAGGGGCGAGTGCGTTATGCCGGCTCCACTGTTCAACAAAATTTTGGAGAGTCAATTAATAAAGGTTTTTTGATGTGGAACATCAGAGACAAGT
>CEUJ01023721.1_pt1 | contig 14703 bp, 15 predicted proteins | sample 361531 | NCBI WGS metagenome assembly CEUJ01 (sample SAMEA2622842, study PRJEB7988) | marine metagenome | biome: marine biome (ENVO:00000447); feature: marine epipelagic mixed layer (ENVO:xxxxxxxxx); material: "saline water (ENVO:00002010), including plankton (ENVO:xxxxxxxx)" | depth 140 m | reverse complement strand
AGGTACAGCCATGTTTCTCCTTTAAATAAATATCGCTTATATTATAATATTTTTTGTAGTAAACAAAACAATATTTTATAATTTTTTATATTAATTCAGTACCTGAAAAAAAGAAATTTATTTCTTTTATCGCGTTTTCATCTGAATCAGAACCATGAACTGCATTTTCAGATAAACTTGTAGCAAAATCTTTCCTTATAGTTCCTTCATCCGCTTCCAAAGGATTTGTTGATCCAATAGTTTTTCTCCATTCCGAAACAGCATTATCTTTTTTAAGAGCTAGTACCATCGAATGACCTGATGACATAAAATCAGTCAAATCATTATAAAATGGCTTTTCAGAATGAATTGAGTAAAATTCATTAGCTTCACTTTTACTCATTTTTTTCAATTTTGCTGCTATAATTTCAAAACCTGCTTTCAAAATCCTATCATATATTTTTCCAGTATAATTATTTCTAACAGCATCTGGCTTAATAATTGCAAATGTTAAATTATTCATAATAAATCCTTTATTTTAATAAGCTTTTCATTGTTTCACCAATATCTGATACAGATTTACAAACTGAAATACCACATTCCCTTAATGCCTCCATTTTTGCTTCAGCAGTATCATCTCCACCGGATACAATTGCACCTGCATGACCCATCCTTCTTCCTGGAGGTGCAGTTTGTCCTGCAATAAAACCAACTATAGGTTTAGTTACATTATCTTTAGCCCACTTTGCTGCTTCAACTTCCATCAAACCACCTATTTCACCAATCATAACTATTCCTTCAGTTTCTGTATCCGCTTCAAATAATTTTAAAGTATCAATCATATTTGTTCCAATAATAGGATCTCCGCCTATTCCAATTGCTGTGGTTTGACCTAAATCATTTTTGACTAGTTGATCTATAGCCTCGTAAGTTAATGTTCCTGATTTGGATACTACTCCAATATTACCTTTTTTACATATAAATCCAGGCATAATTCCAATCTTTGCTTCATCTACCGTAATAATTCCTGGACAATTAGGTCCAATCAATCTTGAATTACTTTGATCTAATATTTTTTTAACAACCATCATATCATTAACAGGAATACCTTCTGATATGCAAATTATGACTTCAATTTCAGCATATATGGATTCAATGATTGCTTCAGCAGCAAATTTTGGCGGCACAAAAATAATAGAAGTATTTGCTTTTGTTTCAATTCTTGCTTGCTCTACTGAATCAAATACTGGAATATCATAATCAGTTGCTTTGGTACCTCCTTTTCCTGGAGTAACACCTGCTACAACTTTTGTTCCATATTCTATCATTTGATTCGTATGAAAAGTTCCTTCTGCACCTGTTATTCCTTGAACTACAATTCTTGAATTTTTATTTACTAATATCGACATATTTTCTCCTAATTTTTACATACGCTTACAACTTTAATTGCAGCGTCAAGCATTGAATCGGCTGGTATAATTTCCAGTCCCGAATCAGAAATTTTTTGTTTTGCTAAGTCTGAATTAGTTCCTTCTAATCTAACAACAACAGGAACATTAAGTGAAAGTTCTTTAACAGCTTGAATTACACCTTCAGCAACCCTATCACATCTAACTATACCACCAAATATATTGATAAGAATAGATTTAACATTTTCATCTCTTAAAATTATCTTAAATCCATTTTTAACTGTTTCTGCACTTGCTGCACCACCTACATCTAGAAAATTTGCAGGTTCTCCTCCATTAATCTTTATAATATCCATTGTTGCCATAGCAAGTCCTGCTCCATTTACCATACAGCCAACATTACCATCAAGTTTAATGTAATTTAAGCCAAACTTACTTGCTTCATATTCTGATTCGTCTTCTTCATTAATATCTCTCATATTTAATATGTCAGGATGTCTATATAAAGCATTTGAATCAAAGTTCATTTTAGCATCTACTGCTATAATTTTTTTATCAGCAGATTCTATTAATGGATTAATTTCAAGTAATGAAATATCTTTTTGTTTAAAACATTTATACATATTTTTTAAAATTGTCATAGCATCTTTGGATTGTTCTTTTTCTAAATTAAGACCTCTAACTAATTTAGTTAATTGAAAACTTCTGAATCCTTCAAGAGGATCAATCCATACTTTTATAATTTTATCTGGAGTATCTTTAGCAACTTCTTCTATTTCCATACCACCTTCAGTACTTACCATAAATACATCTTTACCAGTTGTTCTATCCATAGTTATGCCAACATAAAATTCTTTAACTATATCAAAAGCCTGAGTAATAAAAACCTTTTTAACTTTTTGACCATCCGGTCCTGTTTGGTGTGTTACTAAATTCATTCCTAAGATATTTTCGCAAGATTCTAAGGCATTGTCCGCATTTGGACAAAATTTTACACCACCTCCTTTTCCTCTTCCACCAGCATGTATTTGTGCCTTAACAACAACATCTTTAGAATTAAAGTCGTTCTTAACTTTTTCAATCGTACTTTTTGCTTCACTTATATCTTCAATTACATATCCATCTTGTATTGGAATATCATAATTTTTTAAAATAGCTTTTGCTTGAAATTCATGAATCTTCATTTATTTATCCTTTGTTATAATTGTACCTGCATTACCTTTTATTGCTTCTTCAATTTTATTTAAAGAAGTAATAATAACTTTTTGACCATGGTGCTCTAAAAAATACATTGCAGCAAGTATTTTAGGTAACATTGTTCCCTCTCCAAACTGTTTTTCATTTATCCATTTAGCAAGTTGACTGGTACTTGCTTTTGAAATTTTTATTTGATTTTTATCTCCAAAATTTAAGCACACATTATCAATATCTGTAATGATAAAAAGTTCTTCTGCTTTAATAACTCTTCCCAAAAGTGCTGCAGACATATCTTTATCAATTACTGCATCTAATCCATGTAAAAAATTACTACTATCTTCATAAGCAGGTATTCCACCTCCACCGCCAGCAACTACAATAGTTCCAAAATCAACAAGATGTTTAACAGAATTTCCATTAAAAATATATAATGGCTTAGGAGATGAGACCACTCTCCTCCATATTCCAAGCTCTTGCTCTTTAACTTTCCATCCAAATTCGTTTGATAGATTAATTGCTTCTTCTTTTGAATAGCTTTTACCAATGAATTTAGTTGGATTTTTAATAGTTGGATCATTTTTATCAACAATCACTTGGGAAATAAAAGTAACAACTTCTCTATCAATATCTTTTTTTTGCAAAGCATTTTGTAAAGTTTGTTGAATCATATAACCTATTGCACCTTGCGTATTTGCAACAAGAACACCTAAAGGTAGAGAAGGAATTTTATCTTTTGTAATTTCATTTTTAAGCAATTCTGCCCCAACTTGAGGACCGTTACCGTGAGTAATACATATGTTATACCTTTCGTTTACAAAATGCATTACAGCATCTAAACTTTCTCTAGTGTGCTCAAATTGTTTTTCAATATCTCCAGATTCATTTTTAGGACTTATGGCATTCCCACCTAAAGCAATTATAACTGTTGGATTTTGTCTAGACATTATATTAAACCTCTATTTATTGGTAAAGTCATACATCTAGGACCGCCTCTTCCTTTAACTAATTCTGAGCCATCAATACTTATAACGACTTTAGAATCGCTTCTTAAAATTTTTTCAAAAGTTAATTGGTCATAATACAATGCTTTTGAACTGATATGTCTGTAATCATTTTTTTCTAACTCTTTGATAGTTTGATGATTACAATTATACATAATTACTTTACCCGGTTCTAAGGTGAAAGAATTTGCACCATCAGTTAACTGTTCTCTAAGTTTAAAATTATTTTTATTTCCTCCGCACGAAATTAAGTTGAAATTAAAATCTTTTAATATATCGATAAACTTAAATTTTTGTTTTGACATTTTATTAGATTTAGAGTTCTTACAAGCCATATATATATCTAAATTTTCAATATTATAATTTTCGTGATTAAAAAGAATTCCTTCATTATGAGACGTTTGAGTAAAAATTGTATCAAGATGCATCATTGCTCTTTCTTTAGGAAGATCAACAGCTATTACTTTTTGAAAAGATTGCTCAAAAATATATGGGACTATTAGTTCTATTGCTTCAAGTGATGTCCTTTCGCTAATACCAATCATCACTATATCTTCATTTAAAACAAAAAAATCTCCACCTTCAAGTGATAATTGATTATTAATAGTTTTAAAATCAATTATTTCACAATCTTTGTAGGTAGAAATATTGTTAAAGAAATTTTCTGTAATCAAATTTTCAACTTTTCTTACTTTACTACTACTTGATGTCAAATAAATTTGTTTGCCAATTATTACAGCAATGTCTCTAGGGTACATTAAATTTATCAAGGGAAATTTACTTTTAATATTTTTATCATTTTGAATTTTTTCAAAATTAGATCTAATATCTATACATGAATCTTTCTTATAGAAATTAATTACATCCATGAATACTTCATGTTGTTTTTTCCCAACTTCAAGATTAATTATATCATCAAATAACAAGAAATTTTCATTACGAAAAATAGAATTATCTTTTTCTATGAAAGCCTGAACATCTTTTGGTAAAACTAAATTATGTTCTTTGCCTGGTGAGTAGACAAACACGCGTTCAATTGGTCCAATTTCTGAAAAAATTTCTGGTTTCATTTACTTTTCACCTAAAAAAGGATATCTATAGTCTTCTGGTGCATTGAATGTTTCTTTGACAGTTCTAACAGAAGTCCATCTTAATAAATTAAGTGATGAACCAGCTTTATCATTAGTTCCTGATGCCCTTGAACCTCCGAACGGTTGTTGTCCAACAACTGCTCCAGTTGGTTTATCATTAATATAAAAGTTTCCTGCAGAATGTTCTAATAATTGTTTTGCTTTTAAAACTGCATTTTTGTCATCTCCAAAAACTGCACCAGTTAAAGCATATGGAGATGTACTGTCTACAAGTTTACATATATCTTCCCATGATTCATCATAAATATAAATTGTAAGTACTGGACCAAAGATCTCTTCTTCCATTGTTTTGAAATTTGGATTGGTTGTTAAAATTGTGGTTGGTTCGATAAAATAGCCAATTTCTTTATTACAATTTCCACCAGTTATGATTTCAGCATCATCTGAATTTTCAGCGTGATTAATATAAGATGATATTTTATCAAATGAATACTCATCAATGACCGCATTCATAAAATTTGAAAAATCATTAACATCACCAACTTTGATGGTTGAAACTTCATTTATGTAATCATCTTTAATATCGTTCCATAGATTCTCAGGAATATAACATCTTGATGCAGCAGAACATTTTTGACCTTGGTATTCAAATGCACCTCTAATCATAGAACTTACTAGTGCTTTTCGATTACTTGATTCATGGGCTAATATAAAATCCTTTCCTCCCGTTTCACCAACAATTCTGGGGTATGATTTGTAGTTTTGAATGTTTTCACCTATTGATTTCCACATTCCTTGAAAAACCTGAGTTGATCCTGTAAAATGAACGCCTGCTAAATCTTTATTTAAAATTACTTGATTTCCAATTTTACTGCCACTTCCTGGTATGAAATTAATTACTCCATCTGGAAGACCTGCTTCTTTAAATAATTTCATGATAAAATAACCTGAATAAACTGAAGAAGATGCTGGCTTCCAAAGCGCAACATTTCCAAATAATGCAGGAGCGCTTGGCAAGTTAGCGGCAATGGAAGTAAAATTAAATGGGGTCACAGCAAATATGAACCCTTCTAATGCTCTATATTCCATTGTATTTTTCATGCCCTCTGGAGAATATTTAGGTTGTTGCTCTAAAATTTCCAGCAAGTATTCACAATTGAAATTAAAAAAATCAATTAGTTCGCAAGCGGAGTCAATTTCTGCCTGAAAAATATTCTTACTTTGTCCTAACATTGTAGAAGCATTTATGATATCTCTATATGGTCCTTTTAATAAATCTGCCATTTTTTGAAAAATAGATATTCTCTCTTCTATTGAAGTTTTTGACCATGTTTTCCATGATTCCATCAAATTACTAATAGCCATATCTACTTCAGTTGATGAGGCTTTATGATAGTGAGCTAAAACATGTTTGTGATTATGTGGCATTACACATTCACCTAAATCATTAGTTCTTATTTCTTGACCACCAATAATAATTGGAATATCAATACATTCATTACTCATTTTTTGTAATTGATTTTTTATGCTGTTTTTTTCATCAGATCCAGGAAGATATTCCTTTATTGGCTCATTAACTGCTTTTATCATGTAATTTTCCTTAAAATTTTAATATGATTTAGTGTAATATTTAAGGCTGAATTTACCTATTTATTAAACAAGGTATCAAGACATATTGAAAGAGAAATAATGAAGTCAATCAATCCATATACAGAAAAAGTAATAAAAAGTTATAATAAGCACACTTTAGACAATATAAACGAAATCATTTTTGAAGCAAATGAATCATTTAATGATTGGAAAAATTTACATTTAAAAAAAAGAATTGATATAATTTTAATAATTAAGCAAAATCTGATTGATGACAGATTAAATGCAGCAAAGGAGATAACCATAGAAATGGGAAAACCTTTGACAGAATCTTTGTTAGAAATTGATAAATGTGTTTGGTTATGTGATTACTACATTAATAATGCAGAAAACATACTTGAAAATGAATTTATTAAAACTGAGGCAAAAAAAAGTTATATTTCGTTTGAACCCCTAGGTATAATTTTAGGTATAATGCCTTGGAACTTTCCTTATTGGCAAGTTTTTAGATTTGTTATACCAACCATAATTTCAGGTAATATAACGCTAGTTAAGCATGCACCAAATGTTACAGGATGCAGTTTAAGAATTAGTAGAATTTTTTCTAAAAATATAAAATATAAAATTTTCGAATCTTTAGTGCTTGAAGATAAAGAAGTGAAAAATATCATTGAAAATCCACTTATTAAAGGAGTTTCACTAACTGGAAGTGATAAGGCTGGAAGTGCAGTTGGAAAATTAGCAGGTAAACATATTAAAAAAACATTATTAGAACTTGGTGGCTCAGATGCATTTATAGTTTGTGAAGATGCAAATATAAGAAAAGCAGCAAAAAAAGCAGTTATGGCTAGAATGCTCAACACAGGACAAAGCTGTATAGCTGCAAAAAGATTTATTGTTCATGAAAATATTAAGGATGAATTTGTTAATTATTTAATTAAAAATTTAAAATCAATGGTAGTAGGAGATCCAATGTTAAAAGATACACAAATTGGACCACTTGCGAGAATAGATCTTTTAAATCAATTAAATCAACTTTTTGAAGATGCAATTGATAAAGGTGCAAAAATCATATATAAAATGAAAAATATACCCAAAAATGGATACTTTTTTTCACCATGTGTTATTGAAAATATTGATTCATCAATGCTAGTCTACAAATGTGAAACATTTGGTCCACTTTTTAGTATTTATACATTTAAAAAACAAAATGATGCCATCAAATTAGCAAATGATACTCTTTATGGTTTGGGTGGAAGTGTTTGGAGCAAAGATATAAAAAATGCTGAAAATATAGCTAAAGAAATTTATACTGGTGCTGTTTTTATAAATGAAATAACTAAATCTGACCCCAGATTACCATTTGGTGGAGTTGGCTTATCTGGTATTGGAAGAGAACTTGGAACATATGGCATTAAAGAATTTATTAATGTCAAAACGATATATATTAATTAAATTTAGTGATGTTCAGTTTAATAGATGAAATAATAATACAGCACCTAGGATTTATTTTTACTTTTTTAGCATTATCTGTGAAAGACATGCTAAGATTAAGAATAATTTTAGCAATTGCACAAATCACGGCTGGTGTTTACCAAGTTATGATTGATAGATATGATGTTGTTTTATGGAATATCGTATTTACAATAGTTAATATTTATCACATTATAAGAATAATAAATGAAAGAAAAATTGTATTAATCCCTGATGAAATAAAAGATATTTATGAAAATATTTTTAGTGACTTTACATCCAAAGAATTTATGAATTTTTGGAGCCTTGGTAATTATAATAAAAGTTCTGATTCACTACTGATTAAAGAAGGCGAAAAACAAAATAATTTATACTTAATACTTAATGGAAAGGTCATTGTTAAAAGAGGTGATGATATTTTAAATGAACTTAGTAGAGGAAAGTTTATTGCCGAAATGAGTCTAATTACAAACGAACCAGCCACTGCTGATATTTTTTCTGGGGAAGAAGTAAAATATATTTCTTGGAATCAATCTGAACTTAAACATTTTCAAATTTCTAATAAAGATTTATGGATTAAATTGCATAATATTCTTAGTAAAGATTTAATTCAAAAAATAAAAACTACAAATAAAAAATAACAAATTTTAAATAAACAAAATCATGAACATAGAAATAACAGCAAGAAAATTTACCCCTTCAAAAGAGCTAAAAGATTTAATTAATGAAAGAATCTTAAATTTAAAAAAATTTGATTCAAACATTGATTTTGTAAGAGTTATTCTTCTAAAAGAATCTAGAGCAGAAAAAGTTGAATTAATTATATCTGCAAAGAAAAATAAATACGTTACAAAGTGTTATTCATCTGTTTTTGAAAAAACAATTGCTAATGCAATAGATAATATTAAGATACAAATCAGAAAAAAAAGATAAGAATAGACATATGGATAATTTATAATTCTAAATGAAATGCTTATTTTTCAACTGAATTCTTACTCCAATCATATTTAAAAAAACTAATTTTAAAATTCTTAACTTCTTCATATTCATGATTTTTTAAATATTTAAATATATATTTTTTTAAATCCCCAAAATCTTTTTTAAACCATTTAAAAATTCTGTTTAGGTAAATCGTATTGGATTCATAGTCAATGTAAACATTTTCAGTATTATTTATAAAATTGAAGGTTTTATTATCAAGTTGCTTATCTAAATTACGTTCAACTAAAATTCTATTTCCTAATGGAGGACAACTTTTAGAAGCGCAATTTATAGCAAAATGAATTCTAGGATCATTCATTTTTCTAAGTATTGAATTTTCAATGTATTGTAAAGACAAATTTTGATTTCCTACACTAAATTTTTTATAAAAAACATCATATCCAATAAAACCTATATCCAATATATTATCACCTGGATTATCAATCATTAATTTTAAAACTAATGCATTGTAAACGTTTATCCAATATGCCTTTTTTGAATCATTTGATTTAAAATAAGTTGGATGTGAAATTGGGCTTATGTGACTAACAAATTCTAAATAATCGTTCAAAGCAAAAGGATTTTTTATGATTCCATTGTAATCAACATTTCCCAAACTATCAACATAAGATAATAATATAGAATTAAATTTTTCATGCGATTCTTCTATGTTAGAAGTTGAAAAGATAAATGATAATAATATGATTACTGTAATTTTCACTATTAAAAATTAATATATTAAAATCAATACAAATACTATAATTTTCAATTATAAATTAATATCTATAAAATAACTTTTAACATAAATGAGATTAATATGAAATATGATAAAGCTTTTGTAATTGGATCTAAAAAATTATCTGAAAATAGATTAAAAAGATTTTATTCAAAAAATAAACTAAAAGATATTGAAATAACATTATGGCCTGCAATAATTGGTACAGAAGTCGATATTAATCATTATAAAAAAGAGAAATTTTTAACTGATGATTTTAAAATAAATTTAATTGGAAGTCTTGGATGTCTTTTGAGTCATGCTACATTATGGAAGAATTGTGCAGAAGATCAAAACTGTAATATTGCTTTAATTTTTGAAGATGATGCTATAATAAAAGAAGATTTTAATATGCAGGTAGAACAAATAAAAGAAAGTGATTTACCTAAAGATTGGACAATTTTAAGATTATCATACAAAGGTTTAAAAGGTAAACCTATATCTGAAACGGTTGTTAAGCCAGATTCAATTAAGAAAAAAGGGGTTAATGCTGGTACATGGTGCTATTTACTCAATACAAAAAATGTTCAAACACTTTTTGATATAATTTTACCATACAATAATAAAAATTCAATGGATGTTGTTATGAGAAATAATATAGAAGAATTAAAAATATATTTCTCAAAATACAATCATGCTATTCATTATGAAAAAAACTATTCTCCAAGAAAAGACTTAAACCTGCAAAAGAAAAATTTATTTCAAATGATTAAGTTTAGTTTTAGAAAATTTTTCAAAAATTAATAACTATTAAAAATTACCTAATGTAGCTTTACTATTATTTTCTGCTCTTTTTAATAATTCTTTTTGACCCTCAGATCTATTTGATCCAGCCCAAGCATTTAAAGCGTCTTGCTGAAGAGCTCTTCCATATGAAAATGTCAAATTCCATGGTAGATCATTATATTTTTTGTTCATACAATTTAAATGTTTTGTTGCTACATCACTACTTTGTCCACCAGATAAAAATGCAATGCCTCCAATTGATTCTGGGACATGCTCTTTGAAACATTTAACTGTAAAATCAGCAACTTTTTCAATATCTGCTTGCTCTGAACATAACAATCCAGAAATAACCATGTTTGGCTTCAACACAATACCCTCTAACATTACATTAAATTTTGACAATTGATCAAATAAAATATCAAGAGTTTGGCATGTTACTTCATAACATCTTTCAATGGTATGTTGACCATCCATTAATACTTCAGGTTCAACAATTGGAACAATGCCATTTTCTTGACATAATGATGCATATCTAGCTAAAGCATGTGTGTTGGCTTCTATTGCAGTAATACTTGGTATTGAATCATCAATATTTATAACTGCTCTCCATTTTGCAAATCTTGCACCAAGATTAAAATATTCTTGTAATCTTTCTCTTAAACCATCTAATCCTTCAGTTATTTTTTCATTATTAAATCCTGCTAAGTCTTTCGCTCCTGTATCAACTTTTATTCCAGGTATTATTCCTTTTGATTGAAGATAGTCAGTAAATGGAGTTTTATTAGAACAAGTAGTAGATTGTCTAAAAGTTTCATCAAATAATATAACTCCACTGATATAATTTTCTATATTATCTGTTCTAAAAAGCATATCTCTATACTCATTTCTATTTTCAAAAGTTGACTCTACTCCAATTGATTCAAATCTTTTTCCACATGTTGGATTACTTTCATCTGCCGCTAAAATACCTTTACCTTTTTTAACCATGTTTTTAGCTGTTTGTATTAATAAATCTCTATGTTCCATGTTACTCCTATTTATATCTGTTTAATTTCTTTTAACATTTTAGTATACCAGTTAATATTAATATCAAATGGCTTTCCACCTTTGATTCGTTTAAATTCTATACATGACATTTTGTTATCATTATCTTCATCTAAACCTATTACTCCACTTTGACTGTTTAAGGCCGATTCCAAAGCAACTTCTGAAGATTTTCTAATCAAGTTTATATCTTCATTGTTTGGCGCTGCAGATCTGGCAAAATATCCACTCTTTTGTACTAAAACTTTATGTGCATTTAATTCTTTCTTAAAATTTTTAGCAAACCATAAACCAGGATTAATTTCATCAAGCCTAACATGACCAAAAGCATCATATTTAATATCTTCGCCATTTGATTTCATTTCATTCAAAATTGTATCTAGTCCTGCACCTTCACTTAAAAAAATATTCACACAATCAATTTCATCCATTATTTCATTTAATCTTAAGCATTCTTTTTTGAAATCAACTTTTTGCTCTGGTAAATAAATTGCATGTATATCCCACTTTCTTTTATCTAATTGTATTTGAGGAATGAATGTTTTATTCGACAATAATTTTCTATATTCATTAGCGGTTGCTGCAGTTAACCAACCGCAATTTCTTCCCATTACCTCATGAATAATTAGTTGTCGAGAACTAGTTGTATTTTCATTAACAATATTGTTAAAAAATAAAGAACCCTGTTCTGCTGCAGTGTAAGCACCTAATGTTTGAGATATTGGATATACATCGTTATCAACAGTTTTTGGTAGTCCTACCACAGTTAAATTGTAATTATTTTCATTTAAATATTTAACTAAATCACCTGCAGTGGTATTAGTATCATCACCACCAATTGTATGTAAAATATCAATTCTATCATTCTTAAGTTGATTAGCAGCTTTTTCTAATGGGTCTTCTCCTTTGTCGATATATTGATTGTTAATACAATCTTCTACATTAGTAAGTTTAACTCTACTATTTCCAATAAAACTACCACCAAATGAAATAATATTTTCAATTTGTTTGTTAACTTGATTAGGGATGGAAATAATATCACCCTTTAAAAGACCTTTATAACCATTTTTATATGCAAAAAACTCTGCTTTAATTTCTAATTTAGAATATTGCTCTATAAGCAAACCTATTGATGAAGATAAGCATGGCGCTAGACCTCCTGCTGTTAAAAAAGCAACTCTCAAAATTTAATTTCCTAAGATTATACTAATCATTATTATTATATCATTAATATTTGTCATTCTATCTTCATTTATATCAGCATCTTTAATTTGACAACCATCTGTAGTATCAATATTATCTAAAATAATATCAGTTAGAATAATAATATCTTGAATGTTAATAATTAAATTATCATCAATATCCCCTGGAAGATTATGACATTCCGGAAATAAATCAACATCTCCACATATTCCATCTTGATCTAGATCATTATCTTCGTCATTTGGACATATATCAATATCACCACAAATTTCATCACCATCAATATCATTATCAGAGTCATTTGGACATTCATCTATACAATCTGGTATATTGTCATAATCTAAATCAATTGTATCATCAATACCATCGCATACATCACAATCATTTCCAACACCGTCACCATCATCATCAATTGGGTCATTTTGATCACATGGTTCGCACATGACACCACATTCATCTATCAATTGCGCTATAAAATCATTGGCATTACCACCATTCCATCCATCTATGGTATTATTATTTCCATCACACGAGTTAGAATTTCCATTATTTTGATAAGGCCATGGCTTAGCTCTGACTGTCATCGTATGATCTATAATGGCATATGTTGGAAAAGCATTCCAAGAATCATGTAACCATGAAAATATAGTGCCCGGATCTTCAACAATTAGTGGAAATCCCTGGACTCCCTGATTACCCCATTGCTCGCATGAATGAGGCTGATTTAAATCTTTTAAACTCGTTATAAAAAAAACAGCAGGATTAGTTTCACGCCAATATTCTTCTTGAGCATCCATAAAACCTATGGAACTATAACATGAACCTCACCAAGTAGCAGCTAAATCAACAAATGTGATGTGGTAATTACCTCCATTCAAATCGCCATTAACATCTGACAGACTCCAACTATCTCCAATTTGATAATTTCCTGAACTATAACATACTTCAAAATTAGTATTTTGATCATCTATATTGATTTGATCTCCCGCACAATAAGACTGAGCAAATACAAATGAGCAAAAACTTAGTAGAAATATAATTATTTTTTTCATTTAACCTATTACCCCAATTATGTTCTCATATAATTTACAAATTTTTCTTTTTATGAAGAAATTCTAATTATTTTCATCAAATCAATATTCAATTATGTTCCACAAAATGTTTTGTATGTTTCATCAAAACCTTTTGGAGTTATTTGAAATACATTATGGTTCAAATTATAATTATATGTATTAGACATATTTTTTAATAAATCATCAAATTTTATTCTATTTCCATTAATTACATCTTTTAAAGCTGATTCAACTAAGTGATTTCTGGGTATAAAAATTGGATTATTTTCTTCCATTATTTTCAAATGATCTTCATTATTTTCAACTCTTTGTTTCCATTGTTTTTTCCAATTTTTAAATTCTTCAGATTTTGATAAAGAATCTTCTGTAGACTTATCCATTGTTAATGCAGAAAATGTATTAGTATAGTCTGCTTTATAAGATTCCATTAGTTTTAAAAGATTGCTAATTAAATTCTGGTCTTCTTCAACAGGATTTGAAATGCCTAATTTATTACCCATCATTTTAACCCATTTTTTTGAATACTCAATTGGATATTGATCTAAAACATTTTGTGCTAAGTCAATAGCCCTATCTTGATCTGTATCTATTAAAGGTAAAATAGTACCTGCAAATACTGATAAATTCCAATATACAATTTTATGCTGATTACCAAAAGCATACCTACCATGCTTATCAATTGAACTAAAAACAGTTTTTGGATTATAATTATTTAAAAAGGCACAAGGGCCATAATCAATTGTTTCTCCTGAAATACTCATATTATCTGTATTCATTACGCCATGAATAAAACCAACTCTAATCCATTCAACAACTAAATCTATTTGTTTTTTCATTACCAATTTTAATAATTCAACAAATGGAGATTTATGGTTTTGTAATTTTGGATAATGTCTTTTTATAACATAATTCGTAAAATTTTTAAAATCTTCCTGTGAACAAAAATGTTTTGCATACTCAAAAGTGCCAACTCGTATATGACTCGATGAAATTCGAGTTAATATACCCCCATCATTAATTGTTTCTCTAAATACTTTTTCTCCTGTATCAATGACAGCCAAACTTCTAGAGGTCGGTATTTTTAAAAAATGCATTGATTCACTTATTAAATACTCTCTAAGCATTGAACTTAATGTAGCTCTACCATCACCCGCTCTTGAA